>Ga0182024_10000198_pt1 | contig 143897 bp, 128 predicted proteins | sample P32metaG_FD_120480 | JGI IMG/M metagenome (GOLD analysis project Ga0182024, IMG submission 120480) | Permafrost microbial communities from Stordalen Mire, Sweden - P3-2 metaG (Illumina Assembly) | ecosystem: Environmental > Terrestrial > Soil > Wetlands > Permafrost | place: Sweden: Stordalen...
ATTCTGGTTCAGACGAAAGAGATTCCGGGAGTCGTACTTGGTTTTGATACTCCGCAGGCGCTCCCATCTTCCCCGGTAGGCCTCGGGAACACGTTCTTCTTCATCGCCGCTCATGAAGTTTACATAGACGCCTGGGACCATTAGGGGACGCAGGCGCGTGAACAGATTCCGCGTCCAGGCGATGTTCGCAGCATCCTCGCCTGGTTCGGCCCAGTTGCTCAGAATGTTCACAACAAAGGGCGCTCCACGATTGCCGAAAGCCGTTTCCTCCGGGGGTACTCGTCCGGCGGCGCCGCCCAGGTAAGTCAGTTCGATTTCGCTGGAGCGAGATGGAATTGTTGTCAGTGCGTCGATAAGAAGATGAATCACGTCGTCGCCCAAGATTTGAAAGTAGCCGGACTTCGTATAGTAGCGGCGCCCGTGCGGGAAATCGGAATCCGCCATCGTTTGCAAACGGAGGAATGACATCTCCTCGACGTTTATCGCTTTGTGTTCCACAGCGGTCAACGCATGATCGATACAACGAAGTCCTTTGTGATGATCGCCAACCCAAAGCACCGAGGCACTCGCAACCGGCGCGCCCCGAACCTCCTGCGGAACAGCGGGCTCGTCGCCAGCGATGCGCAAGGAAAAGCCCCAACGCAGATTGTCGGGAGCTTCCGGCATAAATTCGCGCCAATGCTGGAGCAGGCCGAAAATGTTCTCACCAACACAAAGCCCGCTCCCCAGCAGGACATGATTTACGGGATGGAGCCGGACTTCAAATTGCGTCACAACGCCGAAATTGCCGCCGCCACCCCGAAGCGCCCAGAAGAGATCCGAATTTTCTTTGGCATTCGCCTGGTGCAGTGATCCGTCGGCCGCAACCAGCGTGAAAGCTTCGACGTTGTCGCAGGATAAGCCATGCAGTCGATTCAGCCATCCTGTACCTCCTCCCAAGACAAGTCCGCCCGCCCCTGTGTGCGACACAACTCCGGCCGGAAACGCGAGACCCGTCGCTTGCGTCGCAGCGTCCACCGTACCCAACAGACACCCTCCCCCGAACCGCGCTCTCCGGGAATGAGCGTCTACATGAACTTCACGCAGAGGAGCAAGATCGATGACTAATCCGTCATCGCATGTGCCGAAGCCTGCCAGGCTGTGGCCCCCGCAGCGAATCGCCGTGACGACCTCCGAAGCTGCAGCAACCCGCACGCACATTTGGACATCATTCACGTCAAAGCAGCGGGCAACCAAGGCTGGCCTGCGATTGAAGATCCCATTCCAGACAGGCGCGACATTGCCGTACCCGGCTTCGCCGGGCCGAAGCAGAGTTCCTTTGAAATGTCGGCTGAGTTTTTTGAAAACATCCTGGACGCCATCGTTCATGAGTTACCGAGCCGGCAAGGTAGCATGGATTTGCTTAGCATGGATCTGCGCTGAAGATCTCAAGAAATTGGATCAGGTCCGCGGGCTATCACATTGTCGAGCGAACGGGCAGAACGGAAGCCACTCCCATGACCTTGTCTTTCGATTGCATAATGTGGTCGCGCATAAGTTGGCGCGCGCTCTCAGGATCCCGTTCGCGGATCGCGTTGAGAATCGCAAGATGCTCGCGGCCGGGGACTTCGCCGAAATAGTGAATGTCGATGGCGGCCAACATGAGTCGTTCCATTTGACTGCGGGCTTCGCTGACGGCCGTCACCAGCATTTGATTGCGCGCTAACAGCGCAATGCCGACGTGAAAGGCGGTATCGGCCTCGATAAAGCGCGCCCAACTGCCGCGGTTATCCGGACTGCAGGATGCCTTGGCGAGATCGGTCAACTCCTTCAGGGCCTCGCTGGTAGCGCCTTTTGCGGCGGCAAGTTCAGCCGCGGCGCATTCGACCGCGCTGCGGAATTCGTAAATGTCATTCAGAACTTGCAGCGTGATCTGAGCTACGAAATACCCGCGGTTCGGAACAATGCGCAGCAGTCTGTCATTTTGAAGCCGGAGCGCGGCCTCACGCACGGGTGTGCGGCTTGCCTTATAGCGGCGCGCGAGATCTTTCTCGCTCAAGGCCTCGCCCGGCTGGAAAATGCCATGAATGATGTCGCGCTTGAATGCGGAATATACTCTCTCGCTCAGGGTCGCGGGCACCGTGCTAATCAGATGCGGCTGCGATAAAGAAGAAAGGGTGTGCGACAGGATACGATATCGTTTGCCCCGCGTGGCAACCTTTGCCAAGAATTCCTCCACTCACAAAACAACCTAATTGTTCCCGAGTGTCGCTGCTATGTCAACGAATACAATATGTCTCAAAGAACAGCAGCCGTTCCATCCCGCCATTCATTTGCGGCAAGTCGTATACAGCTGATATGTCTGTGATATTCTAGCTGCCTCTAGCCGCTCATGAATGCCTGCGTGGAGCGAGCGGTGGAGGATGAATGAACAAATCTATTCTCTTGCCAGAAGCTGGCGATCCCGCCAGGCAATTCCCGGTCGACATCGCTCGCGGCGCGTTTCCCTCTCTGAATCGCGGTGAGAATTTCATATTCTTCGACAACGCAGCCGGAGCGCAGGCGCCGCAAGGCGTCTTCGATGCAGTCAACAAGCACCTGCTCGAAAATAATGTCCAGCGCGGTGGGCGATACCCCAAGAGCCAGGAAGTTGATGCAGTAATCGCGCGCGCTCGCGAGAGTGTTGCTGTGCTCGTCAATGCGCGGCATTCCAGCGAAATCGCATTTGGAATGAACGCAACTTCGTTCATCAGGCTGATCAGTCTGGCGATTGGCCAAACGCTGGCTGAACGCAACGAGATCATTGTTACCGACATGGACCACGAGGCGAACATCGCTACCTGGCTGGCACTCCCCAATGCCAAGTTCGCCTGGTGGAAGATGCGGGAAGACGGAAATTTGCACGTAGAGGATTTGCAGAGACTTCTGTCTTCACGAACGCGGCTGGTAGCGTGCACCGTTACTTCCAACGCGCTTGGTTCGATCGTCGATGTCGCGGGAGCGGCCAAGATTGCCCATCAGGCGGGGGCGGAAATTTTTCTCGATTGTGTCCACTACGGCCCGCACGGAACCATCGATGTGCAGGCCTTCGACTGCGATTACCTCGTCTGTTCGGGTTACAAGATATTCTCGCCGCACATGGGATTTCTGTGGGGGCGGCGGGAGTTGTTGAAAAGTCTGCCTACCTTCCGCGAGGATTTCATCCCTGACGAACCCCCCGGGAAGATTGAAGCCGGTACATTCATTTATGAAAACGTTGCCGGCCTGGATGCAGCCGTAACTTATTTAGAAAGGCTTGGGGCCAGTCTCGGCGGAAACCTGAACCGCGAGTCCGAAAATTACAGGCGGAGCAACCTCGTGATTGCCATGAACGCAGTGCGGGCTTACGAAGCATCGCTCTCGTTGGAATTGTTGTGCGTCTTGAACGAGGCGGACGCTACAATCTATGGCATCCGCGATGAAGAGCGGCTGCGCGAACGTGTCCCCACTTTCTGTTTCAACCTTCAGAAAAGGCATCCGGCACGCGTCACGGAGACACTGGCGGATGCCGGCATCGGAGTTCGCGATGGGCACATGTATGCACCAAGACTCATGCGGAGGCTGGGTCTGGACCCGGAGACTGGGGCGGTCCGCGTGTCTCTCGTGCATTACAACACCGTAGAAGAAATCCATCGCTTCCGCGACGTAATCCTGCCAATGAGCCGCTATGCCTGAGGCGCCGCAGCCAGCACATCTTCTCGAAAATTCGCCTGCAAGTACACCGCCGAGTAGTGCTTCGCCGGTGCCCGAGAACCTGCAGCGCCGGCTCACCCAACGCCAACTCACCATGCTCGCCCTAGGTGGAGCGATCGGCGTTGGTCTATTCCTGGGCAGCAGCATAACGATCCGGCTTGCTGGACCGGGAGTGATTTTGTCGTACCTGCTCGGGGCAGTCATAGCGATGATCGTTGCTTATTCGCTGGCAGAGATGGCAGTGATTCATCCGGTCGCGGGTGCTTTTGGTGTATACGCTGAGACTTATCTCAGTGCATGGTCAGGGTTCGCGGTGCGTGCGACCTATGGGCTCGTGCAAATTATCGCAATCGGGGCGGAGGTGACCGCAGTGGGAATTTACTGCGGATTTTGGTTTCCCCATGTGCCGCAGTGGGTTTGGGTTGCGGGCGCCTCGCTCGCCCTGGTCGCGATCAACTCTCTGCAGGTCGGACGGTTTGGGGAATTTGAATATTGGTTTGCTTTGATCAAAGTGTCTGCCATCGTCGCTTTTATCGCCATTGGCGCGATGCTGATAATCGGAGTCGGTCCAAGGCCGGCGCTCGGACTCTCGAATCTGGTTGCGAATGGCGGATTCCTGCCGTTCGGACTGAAGGGCGTCTGGTTGGCGCTTACACTCGCCCTGACCAGTTATATGGGCGTGGAAGTTATCGCCGTGACAGCCGGCGAGGCGCGCGATCCCGAACGCTCGATTCCACGCGCGATGCGCACCATTGTCTACAGGCTGATTTTCTTCTACGTTCTCGCGATTTCCGCGATGTTGGCCATGACTCCCTGGAACCGGGTGGGAAGCGAAACCGGAATTAGCGGTAGTCCGTTCGTGAGCGCCTTTGCCGGTGTCGGAATCCCATACGCCGCCAGCATCATGAATCTAGTGGTAATCACCGCGGCGCTTTCGAGTTCCAATGCCGATCTTTATCTGACCACCCGGATGCTGTTCTCGCTTTCGCGAAGCGGCTACGCGCCCGCATGGCTCTCCCGGTTGAGCAGCAACGGAGTCCCTCATCGCGCACTGGGTCTTTCGACGGCCGGCATGATCGCGGCAATATTGCTTGCTATTTATGCGCCTTCACGCGCCTTTCTGATGCTCTACGGGGTAGCGGTTGCCGGGATGTTCTTTGTATGGGTTGTCATTCTTCTCAGCCACATTCGCTTCCGAAAGTCGCTTAGTCACGAGGTCCGTTCCCGCCTACCCATCAAATTAGCCTGGTCACCGTATTCCAATTGGATCGGCATTGCCGCCCTGATGGGCATCACAGCGAGTACTTTTTTTGTAGACGGCTTGCAGTATGCCCTCCCCGCGTTCTTGCCTTTTCTTCTGGCGATGTCGCTCGTGTACTGGAGAGTCCGGCGCCGTTCTCAGTTCAAGAAAGCCTGATAAAACTGCCTCCAGCCGGCTAGCATGGCGACAATATTCCTGATTGCACACAAAATATTGCTCCGTGAGCCGGAAAGAGCTTTCTTGTATCACATTTGCCGATGCATTCCATGAATTGGTTTGATGGGCGTTATTGCGATACATCTACGATTTTACGGATATGGGGGTTGTATACAATCAGCATTCAAAATGATCTTGAGAGCGGCATCAAGCGGAGTTATTTTACGCGAACCTGTCGACTTGCATTCGTGAGCGATGACTCTGGGTTCTGAATTCCGGGCTAAATATTTTCGACACCCCAAACGAAGCGCACGTTTGGAGCAGCTTTTGCTGTCAGTCCCACTTGGTTCTGAGTAACGATTCCGGAAGCATCGAGGGTGGGCAAGTTGGTTTGAATCGTGGGATCGGTAGGGTTGAGATAGGTGGTGTAATTTTGTGGCCACCACGAGCTGAGACGGCCATGAGCTTCGTGTAAGACCGTATTCAATTCATACCGCAGCCCGTAGTTTACGGTGACGTTGGAACGTAATTTAAAGCTATCTTGCGCAAATATTCCGTAGCTGGTGGTGCGGAAATTGCGATGCGAATCGCCGATAAATTGCAAAGCGCCGTCAGGGATGCCCTGGGCGAAGTCAATCAGGGGATTGGGGATGTTCACGGGATTTCCACTGGAGTCGGTCCCGGCGGTATTATCCAGCCCACTGAAGGTGATTTGGCCATTGAATGCCAAATCATAAAGCCGATTCAACTGTACATAGCGGACATCGCCCCCAAACTTGAACGAGTGACGGGCGGTCGTATGCGATAGGTTGTCAATCCACTGAAAGGTATTCGTCGCAGTGCGATTAGGCTGATCAATTCCACCGCCCAGATTGGATACGGCGGCGCTGCCTGAAACAAACCCTCCCGAGAACGACAGCATGGGGATGTTACCGAGGTTCAATGGAGCAGCGGAGGTGTACCCGGTATTGAATCCGTATGTGGCAGCTTGAGGGTCGAGTTGAGTTATGAGGTAGATATCGGAACGCGTGAAACCGAATCGTGCTTCATTCAGTGTGCTCGGACTGATTACATGGGTGTAGGAAATGGCAACCAGATCGTTCGCGCCCGTCTGGTTCAGACCATATCCCGGAACATTGGTTCCGCTCTGGCCCGGTGTGAAGGGGAAGAAAGTGTCGATCGTAGTCCGGCTGAACCTTACCGACAGAGTGTCGGAGCCGCTCAGATTATGGTCTACTTTCACCAGAAATTGGTCGGTGGAGTCGCCCTGCGGGGGAGAGGAGATAAAGTTGCCCGAGGCGCTATTCGGGTTTGGCTGGGGAAACAGGTTAAAGATTTCCGCGCTGACCGGATTCACTGCAATGGTAATCGGATTGCCGTTCTGGTCGGTGAACATGCCCGCCCGCTCGGCAGCAGTTGGGACATTGGTGATTCGCGTAATGCCGGCGGCGCGACGGAATCCCTCGTAATTCAGGAAGTAGAAAGTCTTGTTCTTGACGATGGGACCGCCAAAGGTTCCCCCGAACTGATTCAGCCGCAAAGCGGACTTCGGAAACGTTGAGTCGTTGAAGAAATTGCGGGAATCGAGCACGTCATTGCGAAAGAATTCGTAAGCAGACCCGTGTAACTGGTTTGAACCCGACTTAGTAACCGGGTTGACCACTGAGCCCGTGTTGCGACCGTACTCGGCGGAGAAGGTGTTGGTCTGAACCTCGAATTCCTGAATCGAATCAATCGATGGTATCTGGGCGGCTGTTCCGCCAAAGTAATCGTTGTTATCGACGCCGTCGACCATGAAATTATTAGACGTCGACCGTTGACCGTTTGAAGAATATCCTGAAACACCGCCTTCGCCGCCCGATGAAGCTACTCCGGGGTTCAGGCGCGCGAGTTGCGCGAAATCGCGACCGTTGAGGGGAAGGTCTTCGACCTTCCGATTGTCAATGATCTCACCCATCTTTGAGCTCTCGGTTTGGGTCAGTGCAGCCTCAGACTGTACCTCGATCGTCTCGGTTCGGGTACCGACCTTCAAGACGAGCTCGACATCGCGAACTTGATCGACACCCACCGCGATGCCGGTCGTCACCGTCGTAGCAAACCCGGAGGCTTCCGCCTTGATCTGATATGTCCCGGTGGGCAATGCCATAACACGGAAAATTCCATTGTCGGCGGTCTTCGTCTCGCGTTGCAGACCAGTCGCGGTGCTGGTCACCGTAACAGAGACCCCCGCGATACTCGCTCCCTTCTGATCGCGAATGGTACCAACAATGCCACCCTGTGTGGTTTGTGCGAGAAGGCTTCCGGCAAGAATGGTCGCCAAGACCAGCAAAAAGAAAGCGCGCTTACACCCAGCCAGCATAACGTACCCTCCTGATAGTCCGTTCAGGATGCCGCGAAGCTATTTCGTTCGGGACGTCGAGGACGGTTGCGAAATTTCGTCCTTGTAGATCACTCCATCCTTCATAACGAACTGCACATGCTTCAGCAATTCGATATCGCGCAAGGGATCGCCCTGGATTGCAACCATGTCTGCGAACATGCCGGGACGGATGGCGCCAATCCGATCGGACCAGCCCATCAACTCGGCCGCGTTCACAGTTCCGGCCTGCAGCGCCTGCACAGGTGTAAGGCCAAGCTGCACCATGGACCAGAACTCGCCGCCATTGAGCCCGTGAGGATAAACACCAGCATCCGTTCCCAGAGCAACCTTCACGCCGGCCTTGAAGGCCAACGCAACATTTGTTTTCGCGGCGGGAATGATGATCGCAGCCTTTTCCACGACCCAGGGCGGAAGATGCAGTTCGGACTCGTGCTCTTCAAACCAAAAGAGCGGGAAGGACGTGGGCACCAGAAATGTGTGGTGCTGCTTCATTCAATTCGATTCCTTCTTCGTCAATAAAAATTCCGTGTTCAATGGAATCAACGCCGGCTCGCACCGCATCCTTGATCGAAATCGCAGAGTGCGCGTGGGTCGCCACCTTTCGGCCTAGCCGGTGCGCCTCCGCAATTAACGCCGTCATCTCTTCAGGACTGTATTGCTCTAGGAGTGGATTGTCGCCTTTGGAGAAAACACCGCCCGAAGCGCAAAACTTGACGACATCAGCGCCGTACTTAATGACTTCGCGCACGCGACGCATCACGGCTTCAGTGCCGTCGGCCACACCTTCGGCTGAATGGTGGAATTCAAAGGGCAGCAGGCTATTGTCACAGTGCCCGCCGGTGATGCCGATGGGTGGACCTGAAACCTGCATGCGAGGACCAATGACGTCCCCAGCGTTGATGGCGTCGCGGAGCGCTACATCCGCATAGCCCTGGGCACCCACATTCCTTTACGGTAGTGAATCCTGCCATGAGCGTGAGGCGGGTGTTCTTTGCGCCAATCAGCGCTGCTCGCGGAGCAGAAATGCCTAACCCTTCGTAGCCGCCTCCGCCCGCATTCATGGTCAAGTGCGTGTGCACATCGATGAAGCCTGGCAAGAGGGTGACGTTTCCGAGATTGATGACGGTCGCGCCTGGAATCGCGGGTGGGTCGCCTTCCGATACCGTCTGAATTTTGTCGCCGGAAATAACCACCACGGGGTGATCCACCATACGACCGGATGTCGGGTCGAAAAGCCTGCCCGCGCGGATCACAACTGGCGCCGCTGAATTTTGTCCGGCAGCGAGGAAGGAGGCGAAAACTAGAACGTGGACTACCAGGAGTATGCGATAAAACCTGTGCGCCTGGCGCCCGCGATATACATCCGTTGTGCAAGTTGGCGGCGTCTATAACGGAGATCACAACAATCTTGCGCCCCGAATCGGGGTGGCGTGGGACGTATTCAATAATGCCAAGACGGTTGTGCGGGCAGGCTATGGAGTGTTCTACGAAACGATCATCGGGAACATCCCCGGCAACGTGATGCTCAACCCGCCTTACTTGCCAGACTTCTTCAACTCATTTCCGTTCGCAAGCTGGCCAAACGCCTTCGCGCCATCCGGATTTCCAGTGCTCACCATCACACAGCAAAATCTGCGGACGCCCTATGCGCAGCATTTCAACATTGGCGTTGAACACCAATTGCCGGGACGCATGTTGTTGGGTCTTGCCTACGTCGGCACAACCGGCACTAAGCTGCCGCGGTTCGTGCAGATCGATCAGGCTTACATTACCAAGCAGCAGATTGACACGCTCGTCCCCGATGTTGTTACCCGGATGGAATTGATTGGTATCCCTGCCCCAGTCGCGGAGCAATTCCTGAACAATAACGAGCTTTATGGACAGATGCCCAGCATTGTAAGAACTCCTTACTTCGGCTTCGCTCAGTTATTTCGGGCACAGGATTCGGTCAGCTCCAACTATCACAGCCTGCAGGCAAAGCTCGACAAACGTTTCAGTCATGGCCTGTCGTTCCTAGGCGCGTATACGTGGTCCCATTCCATTGACGGCGCCTCAGTCTTCTTCGGTTCAGGCGCAAACGCAACCACAATTTTTCCGCAAAATAACTACAATCTGGCCGCGGAGCGCGGCAATTCCGACTTCGACATCCGCCAACGGCTGAGCGTCAGTTTTAATTATGACGTCCCAGCTCTTAAGCGGTTGCCTGCCGTGTTGGGCAAAGGCTGGGAGATGGGCGGAATCCTTACCGTGCAAACCGGACAGCCTTGTTCGGTTCTAACTGGCGAAAGCCTCAGCGGAACCGGCTTGGGAAACGACCGGCCGAATGTGGCGGGCGATCCGAACGCCGGACCTCATACGGTTCAGCAGTGGTTCAATACCAGCGCTTTCGTTCTCAACGCTCCTCTCACCTTCGGCGATGCGGGGCGCAACATCGTGGTCGGTCCCAACTACCGCGACTTCGATTTTTCTCTCATGAAGAACACGGCAGTCGGCGAAAAGGTGAACGCGCAGTTTCGAGCCGAATTTTTCAATATCGTGAACCATCCAAAGCTTTGCCCTCCCCAGCAATATCCTGGCTGCTCCGAATTTTGGCACGCTCTTTCAAACGCCGGACGCCGCACAGAACAACGTCGGCCTGGGCTCGGGTGGTCCCCGGCTGATACAGTTTGCGCTTAAACTTAGTTTCTGATGCCGACTCGCTTGCAGTGCCGAAAAAGTCGCTTCGCTTTAACAGCAGTGCTTCTCTGCTCCGCGCTGGCCCCCGTCCATGCGGCCACCAAGCAGATCGGCAAGGATCTTTATGCCTACGTCTCAGAAAACGATGCGAGCGCAAACTCCACGTTCCTGGTTGGCGAGACGGGAATATTAGTTGTCGACACGGGCCTGAATGCCACCGCGGGTGCAAAGCTCTTGAGCGCCATACGGCTGGTTTCAAACTTGCCGGTCAAGTACGTCGTCAATACTCATTACCATCCCGATCACCAGGAAGGAAACTCGGTAGTTGGGGCAGGGGCGATTGTGATCAGTACCGATTACACCCGCGAACGGACGGTCGCCCTGATGAAGGCGCCCGGCATGGAGGGGTTTCACTTCCGCCCGGCGGATCTGACTTTTCAGCATCGGATCCGCCTATACCTTGATACTTATCCGGTAGAGATTTATTTTCCCGGCAAGGCTCACACTTCCGGCGATGCCCTCGTTTATTTTCCAGAGCAGCATGCGATCGCGATGGGCGATCTTTCCCTCAATAACTCCTGCCCTGCAATGGATGATGGCAGCGCCGAAAACTGGATTCTTGCGCTTGACCAGGTTCTCGATTTGCCGATTGAAAAGGTGGTTCCAGGACACTTTGATGTGGGCACGAGATCGGACCTGCAGCGTTTCCGCGATTATCTCAACGACCTCTACGGACAGGTAAGTGCCCTGAAAAAGAAGGGCGAAACGGTCGAGCAGGTCCGCCGTGATGTTCACATGGAAAAGTATTCCGACTTTCGCCAATATTCCAAATATGAGGCAACGTTTTCTGACAATGCCGCCACCATATATGGCCAACTGGAATCGCGTTAGTTTCGGATCGCGCCACGGCGAATGGCGCCAGATAATCCAACCTGTCAACCTGTCCCTCGTCATTGCTCAAAACGAGACTTGCGACACTCCATTTCAGCCAAGATGCGTGGCGGCGAGAATCCGCCGAAACTGGTCATTGCTAACCAGACCGCCTCCGCCAGCGGCGGCTTGTTTGACTGCCGCTTGCTTGACCGCAGCCAGGATCGGGCCGCGCTGCTCGGCCGTGATCGTAACGCCAAGTTCCTTGCATTTCAGGTCGATGCTATCGAGCCCGCTTTTCTTACCGAGAACGATTCCACGCTCTGCGTGCACAAGTTCCGCCGCGTAGGGCTCGATTGCCTCCGGAAGATGAAACTGAGTGGCTACTGCACCGCTTTCGCGCATGAATAAGTTTTGGCCGACCAGCGGCTTCCAGGCCTCGAGCGTGTAACCGGCAGAGCGCTGCACCAACTCGGAAACCTCGCGCACCTTTTCGAGATTCAGCACGACCGGCACGTCGTAGAGACAGCGCAGCGCGAGCGCAATCTCGGCGATATCTGCATTCCCCGCACGCTCGCCCATGCCGTTGATAGTGCCCTGGACCCAGGTTGCGCCTCCCCGGACAGCCGCTACAGCGCAGGCCGTCGCCATACCGAAATCGTTGTGTCCATGGAAATGCACGGGCACATCTTTGCCGGCCCACTGGCATACTTGTCGCGTCAAATATTCCGCAGCCTCGGGTCCGCAGGCGCCAATGGTATCGACGACAACTAATTCCTTTGCTCCAGCATCGAGCGCGGACATGTAAACGGTCTTCAGGAATTCCAACTCGGTGCGCGTTCCATCGACGGCGAAAAACGCAACCGTGATGCCAGCCTGATGCGCCGTCGAAATAGCATCACGAATTTTCCGCAATACTTCTTCGCGCGAAATGCCGTAGGCTTTCAGTTTGATCTCGCTGGTTGGCGCTTCAATCACGGTATAACGAAGGTTCAAGCGCACCAGTTCGTCGATGTCAGCTTTGACGGCACGCGAAAATCCCCATAGCTCGGCCCTGATGCCCGCCTTCTGCATGAGTTGGATGGCTTCGGCATCTTCCACCGAAACGCGGGGAAAGCCAGCTTCAATCCGGCTCACGCCCAACTCGTCCAGCTTGCGGGCGATTTCCAGCTTCTGCTGCGGCGAGAGAACAACGCCGACGGTCTGCTCACCGTCGCGCAGCGTCGTGTCGTAAAAGCGGATAGGCGTCGTCGAAAAGGAGCCGCGCACTTCCGGACGCTCATTGAGCTCGCTGACCCAGATTTTAGAATTGGTGGTCATAATCCCCCCGTCCAAAAAACGTCTTATTTTGTCGTTTCTTGCGTCGCGAGCGCCGCAGGTTTCTGGCCGTACGCTTTTTCCCACGAGATGACCGGATTGCGCAGCACGCCGATCTTTTCGATCTCACATTCCATCACGTCGCCGGGCTTCAGGTACCATGCTTTCGGATCGCCGGAAAAAGCGGCCACGCCAGAGACCGTTCCGGTTGAGACCACGTCGCCGGCGCTGTATCCCATCGGGGAGTAGTGCGAGAGAATTTCCGGAATCTTGACTGACATTTTGCTTGAATGCGAGCGCTGGCGTGACTCACCGTTCACGCGCAGTTCCATCGCCAAGTTGTGGGCGTCAGGAATTTCGTCGGCGGTCACGATCCACGGGCCCAGCGGGCAGAACGTGTCGATTCCCTTGCAGAAGCTGAACACGCCCGATTTCATTTCGCGGCGTTGAATGTCGCGTGCCGTAATGTCATTGAAAATTACATATCCGCCGACGTAGCTGGACGCTTCTTCCGGCGTAAAGTGTTTGCCCGCCTTCTTGAGGACAACAGCCAGCTCCAGTTCGTAATCCAGTTCCTGAGTCAGGTGCTCCGGATAAATTACTGGCTCGTCTGGCCCGATGATTGCGTCAGTGTTCTGCAAGAAAACAATCCATGGCATGACGGGATGCGAGAAGCCGGCTTTCGTCGCCTCTTCGTGATGTTCGCGAAAATTGCCGGCAGTGTGAAAAAACTTTTTCGGGATGATGGGCGCTTTGAGTTGAACGTCGCTGCGCTGGTAAAGCACAGTTTCGCCACGAGGACCGGTAATATTCGCATCGAGGCGCGCAACGTGGTCGAGAGCTTTGCGCGCGGCGTCCAGGCTTGTGTCTCCGCCCCGGAACAATGCCCGCATATCAGGCGGAACAAGAGCGTCGGCGAGGCGGTAGAAAATGGTTTCTTTTCCAACGTCGCGCAGATAAAGTGCGCAGGCTGTGTGCAGGTCGACAATCCGGTCCTCGCTGAAAAGGGCACCGATTCGGGATTGCCGCGCCGAGTTTTCGAAGGTCACAAGTTTCATTGCAGGTTACCCAGTGGTGAGGGCAGCTCAAATTTTAACGAAAGAATTGGAAGTTGGTTACGATGACAACTATCCGCCACTCGGAATTTTACTTTTTAAAATGAGGCAATACCGCATCGCCAAATAATTTCGCCTGACCGGTGCGATCGTCGCCCCAGATCTCGAGCATGATGTGAGTGCAGCCAGCGTCTCGGTATTCTTCGATTTTCTGAATGCATTCCTCAGGCGTGCCGGCGATAGGACAAACCTTGCGCAGGAGTTCGTCGCTGACAGCCTCGGCAGCGGATTTGCGGCCGGCTCTTTCCATCGCATCCGCCACGGGTTGCAATTCTTCGAAGGTAATGCCGGCGGATTCGAGCAACACATCGGCGGAGCCTTTGATGTTCTGGACCTTGTTGGCCAGATACATGGCAGCCTGTTCGCGGGCGCCTTCTTTCCCTTTTTTCGAATCTTGCCCGATGCTGCCAACGATTACGCAACCGAGAATCAAGTTGGAGGCATCTTTGCCCGCTTTGGCTGCGCCCTCCTCCATATTTTTCTTCGAGTAGCGCACGAATGCCGGCGTGGTGATTGATGCCGTGAGTAAGCCATCGCCGAGCGACCCGCCCAGTTTCTGCATCGCGGGTCCGGTTCCCGCAACGTACACAGGGGGAATTTTGCGTGAGGTATGCGCGTCAGACTTGAGGGGTGGAACGCTGGCGGCGAAAACTTTGCCCTGATATTCAAACTTGTCGCCTTTTAGAACGCCGCGGATTACCTCGATGCTTTCCCGCATTACTGTGGCTGGGCCGACTTTTTCGCCTTCGCCCTCGCCGATTTCTTTCATGAAGATCTTTGACGCGCCGAGGCCGAGAAGGAAGCGGTCGCCGGCGAGATCCTGCATGACACGCGCTTCCATCGCGATTTGGACAGGGTGACGGGTATAGGGAGAAATAATTCCCCAACCGAGCTGGATGCGCCGAGTCTGGCTCGCAATCACGGCAAGAATGGCAGTCGAGGAGCGTGCCTCGAAAGAGTGCTTGCGCCACCACGGATAGGCTTCGGCGATCCAAAAGGTGTCGAAGCCCGCATTTTCGCAAGCCTTGGCCATGGCCACAGTTTCGTGGACGGGCTCCATGCTGAGTTGAAGAACTCCGATGTTAAATGGAATAGTCATAGCTCAGATCTCAGGTTTCAGGTGTTAGGTCTCAGGAAAAGCAAAGGCTCCTTCATGATGATGCCGGATTTTCCTGGCGCCTAAATACCTGACACCTTATGATTTTTTTACTCCGGGTCGCTCCATGAATGCTCCAGACCTTTGGTCAATTCCCAGACTGCTTTGTTTAATGGAGTGGGCACGCCGGTTTTTTCGCCCCACTTCACGATGGCGCCGTTCATGAAATCAACTTCCGTCTGCCGCTTGGCTAGCACGTCCTGCAACATGGAGGCGCGATGTTTGCCGGGAGCATTCGCTCCTTTTTGCACCAGGGAGCGCGGGTTGCCGTGCAGTTCGATGCCGAGAGCCTGGGCAACGGCTTCGCCCTCGGCGATCAGATCGTTGAACAATTGGCCGGTCGGCGCGAAGCGAGTGGCGGCGCCATGATGCAGCAGCGTCAGAGCGCCGACAGGATTGGTGGCGGCGTTGAAGATCAGCTTGGTCCACTGCGCGCCGCGCGCGTCTTTCAAGGCAATCACATTCATGCCAGAGCGCGAGATCAGGCCCGCCAGTTCCTCGACTTTGGATATTGGCGTATTCGTCGGCTCAAACGGGCCGATCCATGTATCTCCTTTAATGTCGAAGCCGACGTGGCCGGGAGCGATCGGGTGTCCGGCAGGAAATGTCGTACCGCGAATTACGTGCGTCACATGTTCCGCGATGATCTCTTCGTTGCCCACGCCATTTTGCACGGAGCAGACGGCGCTATTTTCATCGAAGGCGTGGGCTGCCTGGGCGATCGCCCCGCGGGTGTGGATGGCTTTGGTTGCGACAATGCCATAGTCGCATCGTGGAAGCTCATGGGGATCGCTGGTGGCATTCAGTCTCGCCGTAAAATCGGCGGCCCCGGAAATGCGAAGACCGCTCGTACGGATGGCTTCGACATGATCTTTCCAGACGTCGTAGGCCCAGACTTCGGCCGCGCCCTTTTGGGCGAGGTGGGCGGCGAAGATGCTACCGACAGCGCCGCAACCGATAATGCAGACTTTCAGCAAACTGTAACTCCTCAGGGGATTGAAGAGGTCAGAGGTCAGATTCCAGGGGTGAAAAACTCGTGGTGATGAATCATCCTCTGCAATTTATCTAACCTTTGATCTCTAACCTCTAACCTCTAACCTCTCACCTCTAACCTCGCTTCACGCTTTCGCGGGTCTCGCTGCCGTTAAAGAATTTCCACGGCACGTCGGCGAGGCATTCGCCTTCAGCCTTGCCGACGCGATAAGTATCCTGGGTATAAAGGCAGACTTTGCCATCCTGATCGACGACCTGCGGATGCAACGAAAAGATCATGTTCTCTTCGAGCGCAACGTCGCTGGTCGCGCCGATTGCGGGATATTCGAGCATCGTCATGCCAATGCTGTGGCCGGAGAGATGGCCAAGCGCAAAGCCATGTTTCGCGAAAATGTCAGCCACGGTGCGATGCACGGTGGAGGCGAGTTCACCGTGACGCATTAGTTTGCGCGCCGATTCCATCGCGTGCGGATACGCTTCCGCCATTTTCTGTGTGGTCGCGCTCGGCTTACCTTGAATGAGAGCGCGGGAGAACTCAACCCAGTAGCCGCCGACTCCGGTGACCTCGAGCGAATAAAGAAGAAGATCATCGCCCGCAACTTTGCGATTGCCCGGAACTTTGAAATAGGCGTTTGCTTCGCCGCGTTCGCCTGAGAGCAGAATGTTCATCATGCGCGGGCCGGCGCCTCGAGCGAAGAAACGTTCGACCGCGGGAGCCATGATTTCAGCTTCGGTCTTGCCCGGCTTGTAGCCGGCAATCAGCGCCCAGAAACCATCGACGATGATATCCATGGCGTCGCGGACTTCGACGAGTTCTTCTTCGCTCTTCACGGCGCGCGCTTTGTCGAACTCCTGGTCAAAGGGCACGAGTTCGAAGGAGCCTTGCGCGAGTTCGCGATAATCGCGAACCGCCATGACGAAATTCATCCCAAAAGTGCCGATGCGATTCCATTTGCGCTCGACAGCGCGATCGCGCAGCCACTGGCCGGGAACGTCGGGCCACACTTGATCTTGGATCCACGGCTTTTTCTTGTCGCCGATCCAGCGAGCTTCGCGCGGAAAGACGAGAGTGGGTTCGCCTTCGAGAGGGATGACAACGTAAACGTAACGATGAACGATTTCGAATCCGGAGGTGTAGAAGACTGCGCCCTCAAATCCTGCGTACTGGTTGCCGCAGACGATGAGCGCGTCCAATCCTGCGACCTGCATACGGGAGCGGATGTTTTTATATCTACGATCGATTTCTTTTTGACTCGGCAAAATGACCTCTAACGCCCTGCCCTAAGGAAAATATAGTTTGCAAAAGTTTTGGAGTTGCTGTCGCGACCCTGATACAAATGCTTTTACGCGCTTACGCCGCACAACTCGGCGGCGGTGAGCGCGTAAATCTTCGTGATATCAACCAATGTTTGAATGCGAACTTTCTCTCCCTCTTTGTCGCGGGGACCGCTGGAGGGGCCATAATTTACGGTTTCAACTCCGTAGCGGCTGAGCACGCTGGCATCGGAGCACCAGGTGACGACTTCCCGCTCCGGAGTTTTCCCGGTAATGCGATTGTGATTACGATCGATGGCCCGAATCATCTCGTGCTCTTCGCTGATGCGCGCTCCGGGAACCGAGACGTAGGTTTCAAATTCCAGACCCCAAGCGGGGTGGGCCTTTTCGAGTAAGTGAAAGAGGCTCTGAATATCGCGACGCGCTTCTGCCATAGGGATTGTAGGGGGGACGCGCACGTCCAGAAACAAGTCGGCTTTTTCGGGTGTGCGACTGGCGCGCCAGGCATGCCCGCCGCGGATGCCGCCGAGATTCACGATGGCTTTCTTCCCGCCATAGCTTGCTTTTTTTTTCCATCGTTCAATCCAATTCAAAATTGGGGGCATAAGTTCTATCATGCGGCGGATAGAATTCATTTCTTCGCGGCCTTCACAGAAGGCGGTGTGAACATAAATTCCTGTGCAGGAAATACGCACCCACAGCGAGCCAAAATGTTCGAGAACAACGCGCATGTCGGTGGGCTCGCCGAGAATGCACATGTCGGGCAGCACTCCATGATTGACGAGGTAATGCGTGCCGTATCCGTAGCCGCGGTACTCCTTCCCTTTGAACTCGCCCCACTGCGCTTTTTCGATTTCGCCGGCGACAGCGGCGATGATGACATCGCCTTTGAGGCGCACACCGGCGCGTTGCAGCGCCTTCACGGCGTGGGTGTAACAGACGAGCGCGCCCTTCATGTTGTAAATGCCGAGTCCGTAGATGAAGCCGTCTTTAATGACGGCGTTCGGTTTGTAACCGATGCCGGTGAGAAATTCTTCGCGGCCAGTGTTGGAGGTATCCATGTGGCCGTTGAACATGAGGTTCTTGCCGCCGCCCGAGCCTTTCCAGCGTCCGACTACGTTGGCGCGCGCCTCTTCAACCTCCTGCCAAGAGATGTCGAGACTGAGTTTCTGCAGGGCGGATTGCATGTACTGCGCCATCGTCAGTTCTTCACCGGTGGGGCTAGGGATGTTGATCACGTCGGTCGACATGGCGACAATTTCGTCTTCGCGAACTTCGGCGACAATGCGTTCGATCAGTTTCGGATCGAGCAGCTTGCGATCGAAGGGGCGCTTTGATTTTGCGGTTACGCTGGACACTATGTAGTTCTCAGTTCTCGGTTCTCAGTTCTCAGATTTTAATAACTGTTTTGCCAGACGAAAGTCATCTGGGTCGGTACATAGTTTTTCGTTGCCGGCCTCAGTGATCAAAAAATTGTCTTCCAGCCGCAGGCCTCCGCCGCCGGGCCAGTAAATGCCGGGCTCGATCGCCAGCACCATTCCTTTTTTTATGTTGCCGGTGCCAGCCTGGTGCGCATAAGGCCACTCGTGAGCGCGAGCACCGACACCGTGGCAAATTGGATGGGAGGGCTGTCCGCGGTATCCACCTTCGGCGATGCGCGCTCGGATCAGTTTGTCGAGTTCGGGAAAACTCGCGCCATCGCGCGCGAAAGAAACTCCCTCGTTGAAAACTCCAAGTAGAAGATCAAGCAGCTTGTGATATTCAGGTTTCAATTCGCCGGGACAGGCGTTCTTGGTGAGGTCAGTCCAATAGCCGTCGACGCAGACCCAGATTTCAAAAAGTGTTGGCTCGTTTTTCTGGATCGGGCGGTCGCCGGTAGCGGTGAAAGTGGCGATTCCTTTTCCCGACCATACCAGAGTGAAGGCGCGCGCCATTTCGACCTTTCCCTTGTAGCCGACGCCGACTCCGTGCACGAATCCCTCATACATGGCGCCGACTTCGCTCTCTTTCATGCCAGGTTGCATGTGTTCGCGTGTGTAGTCCATGGCGAGCGCCGCGAGCTCATTGGCTAAACGCATGCGTTCGACCTCCTGATCGGTCTTGATGGAGCGAGCTTCGTTGAGGAGTGGCGTCGCATCGACGACTTGTCCGCAGAATTTCTTGAACGATTCGAAGTAGGACTGCATGAAAGTGGTTGGTTCACCCACCATTCGGTCGGCCGACTGCGTGCCCATGTTGAGTTCGACAGCGACCTTGTCAGTGAGGCCGCGTTGCTTAAGGACATCATAGGCACGATCCCATGCGCGAAATTGCGGCGGGCGCGGATCGCGCTCATCGTAGCCTTTGAAGTAAAGAATTTCTTTTGTCCACGAGTTACGCTCGGCGTCGGCTTGTTGCGGCTCGAGGGCGATCAGCGTGGGCTCGCCTTCGCGCGGGAACACGACGGCGTCATATCCCTTCATACACCAGTAGTTGGTGAGATAGAGAACATTGTCGGGGGCTCTGCAGACCAAGGCGGAAAGGTCCTGAGACTTCATCAGGGCGCGAACGCGGTCGAGTTTGATTTTGTCTACGGGCCAAGCCATAGTGGTCACAACGCCCAGCTCAATGAACGGTCGCGCGTTTATTTTCGTCCTGAAACTTCCAGGCCGCTTCTTTTCCCTTGATGAGTCGATATACCGCGGTATGCAGCGGCGCTTTTACTCCGGCACGCTCTGCTTCGCCGGCGATCGCGCCCGAAAGAAAATCGATTTCAGTCGTCAATTGATGCCGCACGTCATACAACATGGAAGGCGGATGATTGGTCATTGCGCCAAGCTTGTTCATTTCCCACGGATCGTCGTGAAGCTTGATCCCGGCGGCCGCCGCCACGCATTTGCCCTCATCGATTAAAGAGTGCAGAAGATGACCGAGGTCAGAAAATTTCGCTTCGTCGGCAAAATGCCGTGAGTGGGGTAGGCCGGTCAGGGCAGAAACGCTATTCACCGACGCATTAAAAATCAGCTTTGACCATTGCGCGGGTTTGGCATCTTCGAGCGCCTGCGCCTTGAGTCCCGCGGCTACAAGTAAGTCCGCCGCCTCTTTCACTGCCAGGTAGGGCGTGCCGGTGGGCTCGAACGGGCCTATCCAGGTTGGGGTGTCGAGCTCGTATTGCACGTGAGTGTCACTGTGGCGTGTGCCGCTCATGAAAGTCGTTCCGCGGATCACATAGCCGCGGGTGTGACTTGCAATGATCTCCTCGCTGCCCAATCCATTTTGAGCGGAGAGGATCGCAGCCTTGTCGAGGCAACGACCCACCGGCCGAATCGACTCTGCGACCTGGGTCGCCTTTGTCGCGACAATGGCAAAATCACAATCGGGTAAATCCTTTGCATTTGTCGTGGCTTTGAGTGCGACAGAAAATTCGTGCGTTCCCGTGACCCGCAGGCCTTCGCGATTGAGGGCGCGGGCGTGATCTTCGCGGCGTACGAACGCCCAAACCTCGGCGACACGCGCCAGATGAGCGGCATAGAGGCTGCCGATCGCGCCACAACCGATAATGCAGACTTTCTTCATGATTCTTTTACTTCATTATTCTCTAGAACAACATCCAACGTGTTTCAACGTTTCTCCATCCTCACCAAATTGGACAGTTGTCCTCCCTCGCGTTGCTGAAGCGAACGGAAGATGCTGTCGCCATTGTTAAATGAGTCGTTGATGAAAACTCCTTCCGCAAAGAGAGCGTCCTGCAATGCCGCGGAAATCGTATGAATCGGAGCTGCGCCGCCTTCGCCCATTCCCTTTGCCCCGCTGTAGGTATGGGGCGAAGGAGTCGAAATATATCCGTACTTAATCTTTGGAATATTCATCGCGGTGATCGGCGTGTAGTCGCTGAAAGTGCTGGTCAGCATATTGCCGACTGCGTCGTAAGCGCAGGTTTCCATCAGCGCAGCGCCGATACCGTGAGCGGTTGCGCCATAGACTTGACCCTCGACAATCGCAGGATTGATGGCTACACCGCAATCATCCACGGCAACGTAGTCGAGAATCCTGGGAATGAAAGTATCGCGGTCAACCTCGACGACGGCGATGTGCAACTGCGATGAGTAGGTCAGTGTGAGGTTGCCATACTTCTTTTCCCTGTCGGGAACTTTGAAAGGAGCGCGCCAGATGTAGCGGCAGTTGAGCGTGACGTCCTGCAATTCCTCAGAAAGTACGGCGCTATTCACATTGACAATGTTCGCAAGGCTCCAATAGTTGATCGATTTGCCGGTGCTTCTGGCTTTGATCTCCGGTCCTTGTTCGCCGACTCCAAATTCCAGGTCATCTTGCGTTGTCTGCAGCACAAAGGCGGCCAGGCGCTTCATCTCGGCTTTGAGTTTCTGCGCTGCGCCGTGCACAGCCGATAGGCCGGAAACCGCAAATTGACTTGCGTAGGTTCCGGAGAAACCGGTATGCACGTTGCGCTCGGTATCAAAGCCGGTGCGAACGGTGATCAGATCCGGCGAGATGTTGAGGACGTCAGCGACAACCTGCGCAGAGACCGTTTCATGTCCCTGGCCTTGCGGACACGAACCGACGGCGACCACGACCTCGCCATAAACATCGAGCTTGCAGTTCGCACCTTGCGAATTGCCGGAGAATGGTGCATAGGGGTTTATGATCTGCGATTGGCCGAAGTTGTTGGTTCCGGAATCGAGCGTGGTGCCGATGCCGATGCCAATCCAGCGCCCTTGCTGGCGCGCTTCGGCTTGTTTTTTCTTCCAGTCGTCCCATCCAATCAGTTTCTTGGCGACTTCGAGCATTTTGGGATAGTTGCCCGAGTCATACACGCATCCGTTGGGAGTGGTGTAAGGAAATTCTTCCGGGCGAATGTAATTACGCAGGCGCATTTCGTCCGCGGGAATTCCGATTTCGTAGGCACAGATGTCGACGACACGCTCCAGGAACCACAGGTGCTGCATGCGCGAGTAGCCGCGATTCGGACCGACAGGGCACTTATTAGTGACAGTCTGGGTGAACTCGATGCGAGCGTTTTTAAAGCGATAGGTACCGCAGAACACTTGCGAATAAATTACGCAGCCGAGAGGCTCATAGCGTGGATAGGCACCGCAGTCGTCAATATGCCGCGAGGCGATCGCGGTGATGACTCCGTTCTTGTCGAGAGCGACGCGCGTGTCTCGGAAGGTGCGTTCGTTGCCGTGCGCGCTCGAAACCATGTGCTCTGAGCGGGTTTCCACCCACTTCACCGGGCGCCCTCCGGCTTTTTTCGAAGCCAGGGCACACACCGACATCTGCGGATAACTAGTGATCTTGATGCCGAAGCTGCCGCCGATGTCGGCAGTCTGCACGCGGATGCGATCAAAATGGACGGCTAGGTGCGCTGCGAGAAACTGGATGGCAAACGAAGGGAATGAATTATTGCACCAGTAATGGATGCGATCTTCTTTCGGTTCCCATTGTCCGATCACGACGTTATTCTCAAGCGGCGTCGAAGAAAAACGATGGAAGTGCATGTGGTCGATGGTCACCACATAGGCCGCATCGCGAAACGCTTTTTCCACATCGCCGAATTCCCATGTGCCGGACCAGACGCGGTTTGTCCCGGCTTCTTCGTGAAGGATGCTTTTGTCTAACAACGCTTCCTCCGCATTGATCGCGGGCTCGAGCGGTTCGTATTCGACCTGAACAAGCTCAGCAGCATCATCGGCGAGGCTGGCAGATTCGGCGACTACTGCGGCGACCGGCTCCCCCTGGTAGCGGACTTTTTCGACAGCCATGGGATAGTCGCGAACTTTCTGGATATGATCGGGCGCAATCTCGATAAATGGATGGGTTTGGGCGGCTATTTCCTTGCCGGTTATTGTGCAGACAACGCCTGGCAATGCTTCCGCGGCGGAGGTATCTACGCTGATGATGCGAGCATGCGCATAGGAAGAGCGCACGAAGCGCAGATAGGTCATCTCACGCAACTTGATATCATCCGCAAATTTGCCGCGGCCGCGCAGCAGACGGTCTTCCTCTTTTCGAGGGAGGGAGGCGCCTACCCAGCGTCCGCCGTTCTTTTTCTCTTTTTCTTCCACCACTTTATTAATGCTCCCTTATCCTTATTATGCGGGCAGGCATGATTATGCGGGCAAGCATGCGCGCCCACGCAATCAGGTCAAAGCTGCCTGCAGTCCATCGATCAATTTCTGAATCTGCTTCTTGGCGATTGGCTCAAGCATGCCACCCGCCACGGACGCGAGGCGGCCGAAAATCTGCGCTTCGCCCTGCCAGTTGACTTTGGTGGCGAGCACGGCTCCAGTGGCGTCGACGACCGGCGCCAGGTCAAAGCCAGCGACTAGCGTTACACTTCCTCCTCCGACCGCACCCTGTCCTTTATACTGCGCGTGGCCCGGGCGCTCTGCCTCGGCCAGTTCCATCTTCACGTCTGCGCTGCCCTTGATGTAGGAGATACCTACGTTAACTTTGAGCGTAAAATGCGTCGCGTCTTGTACGGTCAAGTTTTGGAAATCCGGAAGCAGCGAAGCAAATCGATTCGGGTCGGTAAGAAAATCGTAGACCTCTTCGGGCTGTTTTTTGACTTCGAATACGCCGGAAAACTTGATGGCCATGTCAAATCCCTTTCATATTCTGGCCGGCAAGTTGAATGGCCTTAAAGATGTTCATATAGCCGGTGCAGCGGCAAGTGTTGCCTGCAATGGCCTTGCGAATTTCTTTTTCGCTCGGCTCAGGATTATGGGCGAGCAACTGATGAGTAGAAAGCATCAGGCCCGGCGTGCAGTAGCCGCACTGCAAGCCGTACGAATCGCCAAAAGCCTTTTGAATAGGGTCGAGCTTGCCATCTTTCTCAAGTCCTTCGACTGTCGTTATCTCCGCTCCATCGGCCTGCACTGCAAACATCGTGCACGACTTTATCGCCTGCCCATTCATCAGCACGGTGCAAGCGCCGCAGTACGTCGTGTCGCAACCAACGTGCGTTCCGGTGAGATCGCACGTCTCGCGCAGGAACTCGACCAGCAACAGACGCGGTTCAACCTGCCGCGCGTAGAGCTTGCCGTTTACGCGAATGGTGACTGCAATGTTTTCCACGGCTGCCGTTTCAGGCACAGAAGTTTCATGCATAAAGATGGGCACCTTCCACTTGCTCTCCGCGGGCGCGACGCACGGCGATCTGAATGGCGCGCTTCAGCAGAGCTACGACGAGTTGGCGCTTGTATTCGGCGGATCCTCGCATGTCAGGCTGAGGATCGGCGGCAGCGCGAGCCTCTTCGGCGGCGGCGGAAATAGTTTTGTCGTTCAGGATCTGACCGCGAAGCGCCGTCTCCGCGTTTGTCGCACGGATTGCGGTCAGACCGACGCAGCCGAGAGCAATGGCGGCATCCTGACAGACGTCGCCCGCCATGGTAAGTTGAACGGCCACACTGGCGCTCGGATAGACGGGGGCGCTCCGCTTGAAGGCAAGATAAGCTCCGCCGCTGCCCTTTGGCGGGATCTTCACTTCAACTTCGGTTACAAGTTCGTCGTGCGCCAGCGCTGTAGTGTAGGCGTCCTTGATGAAGTCGCTCAAGTGGATGGTGCGCCCGCCGTTCCGTCCGAGGCAGTGAACGGCGGTGTCAAGCGTGATCAAGGCGCTGGCCCAATCGCCGCTTGGATCGGCTTCCGCGAGCGATCCGCCGATGGTGCCCCGGTTTCGCACTTGGACGTCGGCAATTCCAGCGGCGCAATCGTGCAGCACCGAAATTTTTCGCGCGAGGGCGGAGTGTTCGATTTCGGCATGACGGCTCATTGCTCCGAAATGAAGTGCCCCCGCTTCCTGTTTAATAAAGGAGGTGCCAGCGATAAAGTTCAGGTCGACCAGGTGCTCAGGATTGGCGAAGCGAAGCTTGAGTAACGGAATCAGGCTCTGCCCCCCGGCAAGGAATTTCGCGTTCTCGCCCAGTTGGCCGAGCATGGTGACTGCTTCCTGCAATGACCGAGCCCGATGATAATGAAATGATCGCGGATACATTGTGATTCGTTGTTCCTAGCTACAACCCTTAATTTAAACGACTTTCCTGAGCAGCCGCGCGCGGCCGGGCAAATCCCCAAGCTGCAGCCGCAAGCGCGGCGATGACCAGCCCGGAACCGGCCACAGCCAACCCCTTCAACGCTATTGCATCATGATGATACGTCTGAAGAAGGACTGCCACCGGGAATAACGCGCCGCCTGCCAGCAGAGAAAGCGCAACAAGACGCCGAATTCCTTCGCGGAAATTCACGCGTTCGAAAATCACACCTAGAACCATCATGAGCATAGCTAGGCCGACCTCGTGAGAGTGAGCGTCGACCTGGCGAACATAATCGTACTTGGTTTCGCGATACTCTTCGAGCGCGGCTTGAGACTGCGACGCATTCCGGCTGGCCGCTGCGGTAAAAGACTGGGCGAGATATCCTCCCATGTGATCGAGCGTCTGGTGTTCAGTGAAAAGCGCATATTGCAGGCCATAGAGCATGCCGATGACGGCTAACGTCAGACCGCCGAAAAGCAGAAGCTTCCCCGATCCTGTCATCGCGCCCACTGACACATCAGCTCGATGGTTGTTCGCACCGTCGTTCGATTCAACGCCCGATCCAGCGTTCGATCCAAAATTATTCCCCGCAAAATCCAGGGCGCCGGAACAACGCAAGATGCCGACCAGCATTCCCACCAGACTTATGAGGACCATCAGGGTCCTTGCTGAGCATTGTACTCAATTCTCACGAATTGGTTTGGCCCGCTAAGGGCGCGCCTCATGCATAGCATCCCTGCGGCAAAGTGGACTGCTCTTGTCGGTTGCATCTGTTAGCAGCTCACTGCGGAATGACTTGGACCGACGATGTGCCGTCTGTCTGGAGCCCGAGTCGCACAAGTGAACTGTGCGAAATGGTCGAACATCCAAAGACAACTCGAACGGCGGCCGTTCTTTCGCGGCGGTGCCCTAGCGTCCCAGGACAATCAATGGCTCTCAGAAGGAGAGACGATTCTGAATCTGGGCGAGTTCAATGGCCACGGAGCATTCTTCATCATCGTTCGCCACGTGATTGATTCGAGTGCTCACCGGATAGCACCGCATCAGCCGTGCGTCGCAGGGCTTCAGCAGTTCGGACGCCGCATCCGCATCGTTCATTCCCGGATCGAGCCACAGATCGTAGCCGTCCGGGTCGATGATGACTGGCATGCGGTCGTGGACGGCTGAGGTCACAGCATTGGGGGTCGTGGTCAAAATCGAGCAGGTCTTGACCCAGTTGCCACTCGGGTCTTTCCAGCGATCCCTTAAATTTTTCGCGAAGTTCTGGATTGGCACTGGCGGCTTTTTCTCCGGTTAAACCCGGTCGAAGACATGGAAAGCTCACTTCCTGACCAGATTTCGAGGGCGCCGGATACTGTCCCTACCGTTCGCGATGCCGACTTCAATCTGCCGCAGCATCGTTACGATTTGCTCTGGCTTGTATCTCTGGATTGGCATGACCCGCTTTTCCTCCAAGTGGATTCTCTCTCATTCCACCTGGTACAAAAATCGCCGCGTCACGTCAGTGGCAAATCGTGGTGATGCACAACCTCGACTTGACGGCGTTACCACCCTCGAACTTGGCCAATTCGGCAATGTCAATCGGCTCACCCAGTGGCTCTAGCTAAGGACGCTCAGGCTAGTTCTTATCTTTGGGAAGAGAGACGATTAAGTATTCATGGCATTCACTCTTTCGCAAATTCTAGACTCGCGACTAAGAATCACCTGGGGCGCCAGGACGCATTTGAACTGAGATCACCGATTCGTAAGCGCAACCAGACCAATCAGTTACAGACTTAACTCCTTACTTCGGGACCAGGGGGTCGGAGGTTCAAATCCTCTCTCCCCGACCAAATCTCTCGAATAGCCTTACTTTCCGCCAGTCGCCGGTTTCAGCACGGCCGTATTGCGCTCGTCGGATGCGATCATACGGTAGAACTTTTTCAGCTCATCCATTTTGCTGACGGGAACGCTCAGCTCTTTGATTTCCATGCTGCGCGTGTAGTGGATGACGTTTCCGCTGGCTTCGGTCTTGCTGTGATAGCTGCCGAAACTGTACTCGACATCCATTGGCGGCGGCAGTTCATCCACTTCATAGCCCGGAGGCAGCGCTATGTCGAAGCTGTCCGTATCACGGGATGGGCCGTCGAATTCGAGCGGAAATTTCCGCGGCTCTTTGGTCTCGAGTATTCCGGATGACTTGCTGCCGAGCACTCGCGGCCGCACCAGCAGAAGATTGCCGGCACTCCTGGCATAATTGCTGGACTGGAAAGTGTAGTTGAAACCGAAGGGCAGGTCAGCATGGTCGAGGTTGACCACGCTTGCACGCGCAATTTGAAAGTTAGCAAGCGAGCCACCGAGCAGACCTTCGATCGGCTTGATGCGATCTTCGTTCTTGGTGACGGCGCGCAATCGGTAGCGCTCCGATGCTGCGCGATCTCCGAGCCGCACTTCCCTGACATCCCCTTTCAATACTCCGCTGGCGTCGAGCGTCAGCATGCCGACGCGCTGGATGCTATTCATCGCCGACGGTTGCTGGGGTAACTCGACCAGTTCACCGCCTTCGGGCATTACCAGTAGTCCGTAATTGGCCTGCAGGTAACCGCCGATCTGGCCGAAGGGGATTATGTCATTGGTGGGATCGAAAAACAAAATCTTACCGAGTTTGGGATGCGGCATTGTGGCAATCAGCGAAGGATCCTTCGCCACTTCATCGGGCAATTTGATGGCGAGTATCACGTGGTTGAAGGCATTGTGCGCCGGTGAATCTTGCGTAACGGAGCCGCGTTCTGTGTTGATGACTACATGGTAGGATTCGACGCCAATCTCGCGCAGCATGGTGCGCATGAGCGTTGCTTTGTCTTTGCAGTCTCCGTAGCGACGTGTAAAAACGTCGGGCGCGGCGTGGGGTTGCCAGCCACCGATGCCGAGCGCGATCGAGACATAGCGAATGTCGTGCTGCACAAAAACCGCGATGGCTTGTATCTTGGCGAGCAGCGAGGTCTTTGCGCCGGTCAGGTTGTTTACCTCCTGCTTCATCGCCGCCGACGTGTCCATCCGCCCATTAATCAGACTGCCATACCAACTTCCCATTCCATCCCAATTGGCGAACTCATTTTTTTGCGAAGTTCCACCTGAGGGGAAGAATGACACGATCATCTGCGCCGCCACGCCCTCCAGCGGAGGCATGTCAGGTTCCCGTCTAATTCCCTTCACATCGCTAACCTGCCATTGCAGTACATTGCCGCGGCCCTCGTCCGGCTTCACCTCTGGGTGCGAAGCCCAGGAAGCTTTGAAATTCCACCCGGCAGGAATTTGCAGCGAATAATGACTCTCTCGTACCGGATCGATTCCCTGGAAGTCCCAGGTATCCTGCAACCAGAAGGGCTGTTCCTCGACCTCATATTCGTAGCCGACAATGTTTCCGGTATCGGGCGCCGGAATGCGCAGCACTCTGAGCTTTGTGTCCTCGATCAAATAGCCGCCTTCGGCCGGCGCGGCAAAGTCTACAGCGTCCTTGTCCTTAACTTCGTAATCCTTGCCTTGAGCCGGGATGCACCAGCCGTGCAGACTTGTAACTTTGCGTGTGGGATTAAAATAAACCCTGACTGTTCCCCGCTCTCGTCCTTCCGACCGCAGGATCTTGAAGGCTTGGCGCACGTGGGTCTTGATTTTGTCCGTCGACAACACTGTGACGTTGGTCTCGGAATAGAGCAACACAGCGTCGGTCTTGTCGTCATAGGAAGGCAACGTAACGCCCACCAGAGAATGCATCCATTGAGGAGCGTCGCTGCTGGCAACGGCGCGCGGAACGAAGGCAGTAACCGATGTTACTCGCATGGATTTCCCCTGGTTGCAGGACTATCTGCTCCCCATCGCCGGTTCTTACTACCTGAAAGAAGTTACGCAAATGCGGTGTAGTACTTCGCTTCTAACATCATAAAATCGACGGCGAATTTCCTCGTGAGGCGGACCGTGCCCGGACTCTGATCGACTTTCAGAGTGTAGAGAATGACGTGTCCATCCTGATTCTGCGGCGGTGGCACACTACTCACTTGCCAACCCGCTGGGAGTTCGATGGTCACGTCATCCGCCTTCACCTGGGGATATTCAAAATAGATTGCGTATACGCGCTTGGCGTGGTCGAAGACACCTCTCTCTCCAGCCGTAAAGACGGCTGCAGGAATCATTACGCGCCTGCCGGCATTCGACGCCCAACCCGGAATCTTGAGGTCGAACTCCGCGACCAGCGGCGTTTCTGAACTCGCCCAGTCTGGCTCGTTGCTAAGGTCGGCTTCTGTTCCAGCTTCAATTTGCCCCTTTAGCCCATCCTCCAAATATTTCTTGCGCGCCGCTTCGTCCGCGTGCCGTTCCTCAAGACGCCGGTACATGGCTTCCAGGCCGACGTAGGTGATGGTCAGTCTGCCTTCGAGGTCACCTGTGTCAGACAGCTTCAATTTGCCGACACGTTCGATGCGCGATTCGGAAGCCTGTGGCAGCGCGGTCTGAATCCAAGTGCCACCGTCCTTATCTAGCCGCAAACCAACGGTGCCGGCTTCGAACCAGGTCAGCATGCCAAATGGGGTAAAAGCCGCTCCGGGATCAAAATAAACGTCCTTGCCATTGAGTTTGACGAGCACAACATTGGCGTTTAATTTCGAGCTTTGCATTGTGACCGGGGTGAAGAAATACTCGTTGCGGGCGGAAACCCAGCACCCGTAGGATTCGAAACCTGCGGCCCGCGCTAATCCGAGGAACAGCCAGGTCAGCTGAACTCCGTTACCGTAGCCGCGTTTCCAGATGTCCTCAACGTTTACATTTTCTACAGTTTTTTCCTTGGCGAGCTTTTGTTCCTGCTCGGTCTTTTCGACTTCGTAGGACGTATTGCGGAGTTGCTGGACGCGGTCATAGATCTTGCGCAGCTTAACCCCGGGCGAGTCGCTGGGCGCAACGATTTGGGCGACCGCTTCTTCCATCGCTTTACGCTTGCCTACAAAGCTTTCCAATTGCCCGTTTCGCTGCTTTCCGAAATGCTTCCAGTAGTTGGCCTGATCTTTCTCGGAGAAGCCCTCTTCATAAATAAAATCCACGTGGGACTTCAACTCGTTCTCAGGGGGCATGAAATCTTCGCTCTGGAATGCCGGTATGTTGTTCGCCTCCATGCGAACGATGTGGTCGGGCCCCTCTTTGGGCGAAACGGCGCCGGCAGGCAGAGTGTTCCAGCTCCACCGTAGCGAATACGTTCCGTAGTAGCTGTCGTTGAACGGTTTCAGCGTAAACAGCGCTTTTTTGGTGAACAGCTCATCACTCAGAATCCAATGCGAGTCGAAGAGCTTGTATTCGCCATAATCGACAGTGTAGGAGTACTCTATGATACTGCCCACCTGGACGTCGGGGAGGGTGAAGGTTTTTGCCAGGACCTTCAATTGCCTTCCTTCAAATCTTCCCTTGAGCAAATATTTTTCGAAAACCTTGCCTTCGAAGTTAGCCACCGAACCATCGGGCCGGATGGTTCGAGCTTTGAGGGCCACTACGTTTTCATTTTCTTTCAGGAAGGGTATCTCGATATCGGCGTGCTTGCGGCCCTCTTCGGTGAGGATTTTGATGCGAAAGTAATTGTCTTCGTGAGGAGTGTGAATGTTGTCATCACGGTCGACCTCGCGAAATAAAATGATGGCGGGCGCACCGGGCGCCTGAGGCTCGCTGGTCATCTTGAGCTCGTCCTGCGAAATGGTCTGGAAGCCGAGCGATGCCTTGGCCTGCCGAGCTGCGCCGCAGAGAATGACACAAGATAAAAACAGCAACAGACGATGAATAGTAAGTTGCTTAGTTACTGGCATGAATCTCTCCTGGTTGGAGGATGATCTGCTCGCCATCCCCTGTTCTCACCATCTGGAAAACATTACGCAACGGGGGGATAGTATTTTGCTTCCAACATCATGAAATCGACGGCAAATTTTCTCGTCAGCCGCACCGTTCTTGGGCCCTGTTCGACTTTCAACGTATAGAGCACGACGTGTCCATCCTGATTTTGCGGCGGCGGCACGCTGCTCGTTTGCCAGCCTGATGGTAGTTCGATGGTCAGGTCATCCGCCTTCAGGTGTGGAAAGGCGAAATAGATTGGATGTATACGCTGGGCGTGCTCGAAAACGCCCTTCTCTCCCGCCGTAAAGACAGCCGCAGGTATCGTCACTCGCCTGCCGGCATTCGACGCCCACCCGGGAACCTTCAGGTCGAACTCCGCGACCAGGGGCGTTTCCGAACTTATCCAATCGGGTTTATTAATGAGTTCCACATCCGTCGCCGCTTCCATTTGCGACCTTAACCCGTCTTCGAGATATTTCTTGCGCTCCACTTCGTCCGCATGCCGTTCTTCGAGGCGCTGGTACATCGCTTCCAGGCCCACGTAGGTGACGGTCAACCTGCCCTCAGGATCGCCCGCCTCGGAGAGTTGCAACTTGCCGATGCGCTCAATCCGCGATTGCGACGCCGGCGGGAGCGCGGTTTCGATCCAAGCTCCACCGTCTTTATCGACGCGGAGGCCGACAACGCCGGTTTCCGACCAAGTAAGGAGACCGAAGGGAGTGTAGGGCACTCCGGGATCAAGATAGAGATCCTTCCCGTCGAGCTTAACGAGACCTGCATGGGCACGTTGCGCTGCCAACATCCCAATTGCGAAGGTTGCGACTAGAACCCACGTGCCTGGACGGAGCATAACTATCGTCCTTTTCTCCTTAGGTAAAGCCGACTTTAGGATGTCTTATAAGTTCAACCTGCCTGCGTTTGCAGGATGTTGACTAACGTGCCGGTTGAAAAAATTAAAGTAACGCAGGCGGGTACCGCGTGCTCCAGGGGGAGAGGTAACGAGATGCACGGCGATACTAATTCCGCCTTCTCCGAATTCCGCGCCCCCTCAAGCGAGAATTCAGAAAACTTCGGTAAACGCATGAGTATAGCCGGAAGAGGGGTTTCGTCAAGAAAGAAATCGCGAGTCAGGCAAGGAATCCCGCGATTTTGTGAAACCGCTTTCGCAGTTGGAATGCGTGCGACAAAGCCGAGGCGTTCTAATCACTGTGGGGGTGTCGGGATCGTTCGACTCCGCTCAAGATGACGTTCAGATGATTGAGAGCTGAGTTATAACTCGTACTTTTTCATCAGGTGCCGGAAGGAGCGGTAGGAGATGCCTAGCACGTCGGCGGCGCGGACCTGGACGCCATGGGTTTGCGACAGGGCGGATTGCAGGAGCGAGCGCTCGATCTGGGCCACGTAGTTTTCCATATTGACGCCCTCGGGCAGCACGGCGCCAGCGCCGACGGTGTAGGTGGCGGCACTCTCGGCTCCGGCAGCGGCGGCGCGGGCTTTTGGACGCTCGGCGGGCAACTCGACGCGAAGCTCGGCGCTCGTTTCGAGCGCCACCGCGCGTTCGATTGTGTTTTCCAGCTGGCGGACGTTGCCGGGCCAGTCGTAGCCGGTGAGATTTTCTAGCGATGACGCTTCGACGCTGTGAATACTTTTGCCGGTCGCGGGAGCATATTTTTTCAGGAAATGATTGGCGAGGAGGGGAACGTCTTCGCGGCGTTCGCGCAGGCCGGGGACGCGGATAGGGATTACGTTGAGGCGATAGTACAGGTCTTCGCGAAACGTGCCTTCGGTGACCTGGCGATCGAGATCACGGTTAGTAGCGGCGATGACGCGCACGTCGACGGGAATTTCGGCGGTGCCTCCGACGGGCCGGACGGTGCGCTCTTGCAGCACGCGCAGCAGCTTGACCTGCATGGGCATGGTCATCTCGCCGATTTCGTCGAGAAAGATGGTGCCCTGATCGGCGACCTCGAAGAGACCGCGGCGATTCTGATTGGCTCCGGTAAAAGCGCCTTTGACGTAGCCGAAGAGTTCGCTTTCGAGGAGCGTCTCCGGGAAGGCTCCGCAGTTGACGGAGACGAAGGCTTCGCCGGCGCGCGGCGAGCAGGTGTGAACGGCGCGGGCGACCAGCTCTTTGCCGGTTCCGCTTTCGCCGTAGACGAGAATCGTGCTGCTGGTGGTTGCGACGGTGCGGATGGTCTGTTTTAGTTTGTCGATAGCCGAGCTCACGCCGACGATGTTGTCGAGTGAGTTGCGGGTGGCGGCATCGCGACGCAGAGCGAAATTCTGGCGGCTAAGCGAAACTTTGGTGAGCGAGCGGGCGATGGCTAATTTGACTTCGTCGACGAGGCCAGGACTTTTGCGGATGTAGTCGGTCGCGCCTCCGGCTTTGACCGCTTCGACGGCAGCTTCATAGTCGTCGACGGCGGTCATCAGGATGACGGCGGATTCTGGCGAAATCTGGTGCGCGTGGCGCAGGACTTCTACGCCATCGACGTTGGGCATTTTGATGTCAGTGACGATCACGTCGAAAAGGGCGCTGTCAATTTTGCGCTTGGCGGCGTCGCCGCCGGTCACGGTTTCGACTTTGTGGCCATCGCGGCGCAGGGCGATGTCGAGCAATTCGCAGATGGAGCGTTCGTCATCACAGACGAGAATGTTACCCACGCTTGCCTCCACTGGCGGCGGCCAGCGCGGAAGGGGACGCTTCGCCGGCGGATGCGGATTTGGATAAGGATGCGCGGGTACTGGATTCGTCGTGCGAGTACTCCAGGCTCCGCAGCCGCACTACGAAGCTCGTGCCCTTACCTGGTTCGGAACGCGCCCAGACTTTGCCTTCGTGGGCCTGAACAATCTGGTAGACGATGGCGAGGCCGAGGCCGGTTCCACCCTCGAAGTTCGACTGGAAGGGCTCGAAGATTTTCTCGGTCTGCTGCGGATTGATGCCGGGGCCCGTGTCGGAAAAACTCATCTCCCAATCGGAGCCGCGTTCGGCGAGGACGACGTTCAGAATGCCACCTTTATTTTTCGCTTGCAGGTCAGCCTGCGGCTGCGACTGCGATTTCATTGCACGCACGGCGTTCTCGCAGAAATTCCAGAAAACTTGTTTGAGCTTGTCTCCATCGGCGAGCACCCAGGCTTCCGACTTCGGAAAATTACGCTGCAGCTTGATGCCGGAGTTCTCGGCGGTCAGGCGATGTTCGAGCAATGTGAGCGTGTCCTCGAGCAGCGGAATCAGATTCACGCGGGCGAAGGTGTATTGCTTGCCGCGAGAGTAGGCGAGGAAATCGGTGATGATGTTGTTGAGGCGATCGGATTCGCGAATCACGATCTGCAGCAGATGACGCTCTTCAGAGCTGAGACTGGGCGCGTCCGACAACATGCTGACCGATCCGGCGATGGAGGTGAGAGGATTGCGAATTTCATGGGCGATGGCGGCGGCCAGGCGGCCGACGGCAGCAAGGCGATCCTGCATGCGGACCTCGCGTTCGAGGCGGCGGATCTCGGTGAGATCGTCGAAAGAATAAACAAAGCCGAGGTCGCCGCGGGCGCTGACGTTGAGCGCGGAGACGAGCACGCGAAAAGTTTTGCGAAAGCCGTTGCTGGCGACATAGCGTACTTCGGCATCGGCGCGGGCTCCGCCGAAATGGGGCAAAGGATCCTGAAAAAGATCGGCGACAGAGCGGCCGCGCAATTCGGCTTCAGAAATTTCAAGCAGTTGCTGAGCGGCGCGATTGACGAGAGTGATGCGCCCGTCGAGACTGGTGGTGATGACGCCGCCGCTCATCGACTGCACGATATTTTCGTGGAGCGCCTGCAGATTTCGCAGCGCGCCGCTCGCGTCTTTCAGTTGCACATCGACCTGGCGAAGCTTGCTCATGAGCAAGCCGGCAAGGTAGGCGATGGCGAAGTAGGCGAACAGGTTGACGAAGATAACGACCTGCAGCGCTTTGAGCTTGGGATGCGAAGTGGAGTATGAGGGAACGACGAGGTAGTAATCGAGTTCGAGAATGGTTCCGAAAAGGATGAATGCGAGCGCGGCGCTCAGGTATCCCCAGACGCGGGGCAGAAGCATGCAAGCGACGACAATGATGAGCGGATAAAGAAAATTGAGCGAGCTGTCGATTCCGCCCGTGACGTGGACGACCAGCGTAACCATGGCCAAATCCGAGAGCACTTGCAGAATGGCCTGGAGGCGATGTTCTCTCCAGACGGAAACGAGAAATAAAAAGAAGAGCGAGAGCACGAACCAGAGCACCATTCCCGTGAGGAAGGGCATGATGGGCAGCGGGCTGGGCGTGAGGCGAATGACGGCGAGCTCGATGGCGAGCAAGACCATCAGGATCAGGATGCGAACCTTAACGAGCCAGGTCAGCCAGTTTCGCTCATCGGAGATGGAGTGCATGAAGTCGGTTGTTCGTCTTTGGTCGTTGGTCGTTCGTCGTTCGCGGTTCATTGTCGGTCGCCGGCACTTTCGGAATTAGTCGCCAGCGCAACGTCTCTGCCCAGCGACCAGCGACGAACGACCAACGACGGGTTTTTTATCCTGCCAGTTTTCCGATCATGGCAAATAACGGCATGTACAGCGAAATGATGATGCCCCCGATGCTGACGCCGAGGAGACCGATGATGGCCGGTTCCATCATGGCCAGCATGTCTTTGGTGGCGGAGTCGACTTCATCCTCGTAAAAGTCGGCGATTTTTTGCAGCATGGCATCCATCGCGCCGGTGGCTTCGCCGACGCCGATCATCTGCGTGACCATGTTCGGGAAGACGCCGCATTCGCGCAGCGGATCGACGATGGTGCGGCCTTCTTCGATCGCCTTGCGCACTTTCATCAGCGCTTCTTCGAGCACTTTGTTGCCCGAGGTGCGGGCGGTAATGGCCAAGCCTTCGAGAATCGGAACGCCCGAGGTAATGAGCGTGCCCAGAGTGCGGGTGAAACGGGCAATTGCGATCTTTTTCAGCAGTACGCCGAGGACGGGCAGCTTGAGCAGCATGGCATCGAAGTAAAAGCCGCCGCGCGGGTGCTTGCGAACCTGCTTGATGCCGTAGACGAGGCCGCCGGCCCCGACAATGAAGAACCACCAGAAATGACCGACAAAGCTGCTGAGGCCGATGGTAATGCGGGTCGGCAGCGGAAGAGCGACTCCCAAACCGACAAAGAGGTTGGCGAAGATCGGCACCACCCACTTGAGCAGCGCGCCGACGATGACCACGGCGAGGGAGACGACAGCTACCGGGTAGATCAAGGCCGACTTGACGGCCGCGCGCATCTTGACGGCCTTTTCGACGTAGATAGCCAGGCGTTGGAGAATGATGTCGAGAATACCGCCGGTTTCGCCGGCCTCGATCATGTTGGTGGTGAGATCGTCGAAGATCACGGGATACTGGCGCATGGCATTGGCCAGCGTGGCGCCGCCTTCGACGGTGGTCCGAACGCCGAGCAGCGTTTTCTGAAAGGCGGGGTTCTCCTGATTGGCGCCGAGAATTTCCAGGCACTGCACCAGGGGCAGGCCGGCGTCGATCATGACCGAGAACTGGCGGAAGAAGACGGCCACTTCCTTGACCTTGATCTTGCCGCTACCGAACGTGGGCATGGAAAATTCCTTGCCCTTCTGGCGAATGGAGCCGGGCGTGATGCGTTCCCTGCGGAGCTGCTGCGCCAATCCGTCTTTATTGGCGGCGACGCGCTCTCCCTGAACTTTCTCGCCCGAAGCGGTCTTCCCTGAAAATGTAAAAACCGGCATGGTTACTTCTCCTTAACTTCGTTCCCTGTGTCGTCCCCCGAAGGGCCGACTGAACTCGCATAACGTTTAGCATCGCTGAAGCGATGCCTACTACGAACTCAAAATCAGTGTTTTCCCGGAACCGCTCCCTTGGCTAGCGGAGTGCCACTGCGGTTCACAGTGATGGCTCCGCGCGAAATCATTTCCTGCAGCTCATCCTGATTGCTGGAGCGGGTGAGCGCCGTTTCGAGCGTGATCTGTTTCTGGAAATAGGCATTGGCCAGCGATTGATTAAAAGTCTGCATGCCGAATTTTTCCTGGCCGGATTGCATGGAGGAATAGATCTGGTGAATCTTGTCTTCGCGGATCAGGTTGCGCACGGCGGCATTGGGCACAAGAATTTCCATACACATGGCGCGACCCTTGCCGTCGATCTTGGGCAGCAGGCTTTGGCACATAATGCCTTCGAGCACCAGCGAGAGCTGAGCGCGAATCTGCGATTGCTGGTGCGCCGGGAACACGTCGATCACGCGATTGATGGTGGATGACGCCGAGTTGGTATGCAATGTGCCGAAGGTGAGGTGGCCGGTTTCCGCAATGCGGAGGGCAGATTCGATGGTTTCGAGATCGCGCATTTCGCCGATGAGAACAACGTCGGGGTCTTCACGAAGGGCGGCGCGCAGCGCGTCGGTAAAGCTCTTGGTGTCAGAGTGCAATTCGCGCTGGTTGACCACACAGTTCTTGTTCATGTGCACGAATTCGATCGGGTCCTCGATGGTGAGGATGTGATCATGGCGCTCGGTATTGATCTTGTCGATCATGGAAGCGAGCGTAGTCGACTTGCCCGAACCGGTCGGGCCAGTTACGAGCACCAATCCGCGCGGCTTATCGCACATCTTGCTGACGACCGCCGGCAGGCCGAGTTGGTGGAAGGATTTGATCTCGAAGGGAATGAGACGGAAGACACAAGCCGTGGCGCCGCGCTGGTTGAAAACGTTCGCGCGGAAGCGGGCCAGGCCTTTCAAGCCGAACGAGAAGTCGAGTTCCAGGCTTTCTTCGAAGCGATGTTTCTGCGAATCGGTCATCACGCTGTAGGCCAGTTGCTTGGTCTCAGCGGGAGTTAACTGCGGCAGGTCGAGCGGCACCAGGTGACCGTGCACGCGGATTTGCGGCGGAGAGTTAGTGGTGATGTGAAGGTCGCTGCCGTTCATCTCCAGCATGCGGCGTAGCAGGTCACTTAATGAGAGAGCCATAATTTTTCTTTCTTTCTCTTCCTTTGCTATTTCCTATTGCAAATTCGCTATTCGCTCTTTGTCCTTCGCTATTTGCCATTCGCTATGCGAAGAGCGAACCGCGAAGAACTGTCTTAATGGATCGTTTCTCGAGCCACTTCTTCGAGCGTGGTCCAACCTTGCGCGACCTTGATCAAGCCGCTGCGACGCAGAGTGATCATGCCGCGCTCAATCGCCTTCTTCTTGAGTTCGAGCGCCGAAGCGCCGACCAAAACCAGTTCGCGAATCTCATCATCCACTTCCATCACTTCGTACAAACCGGTGCGGCCTTTGTAGCCAGTCTTGTTGCAGGTAGTGCAACCTTTGCCCTTCATGATCTGCACAGTCTTGGCTTCTTCCGGCGTAAAACCTTCATCGATCAGGGCCTGGACCGGCATTTCGACGGGCTCAGCGCAGTCCTTGCAAATCCGCCGAATCAGGCGCTGGGCACAGATCAGGTGAACCGAGGTCGCGACCAGGAAGGGCTCGATACCCATATTCATGAGACGAGTGATGGTTTCGGGCGCACCGTTAGTGTGGAGCGTAGACAGGACCAGGTGGCCGGTAAGCGCGGCCTTGATGGCGATTTCCGCGGTTTCGAAGTCGCGGATTTCGCCGACGAGAATGATGTTGGGATCTTGCCGGAGGAAGGCGCGCAGAGCGGTCGCGAAATTGAGGCCAATCTGCTCCTTCATCTGCACCTGGTTTACGCCGCCCAGTTGGAACTCGACCGGGTCTTCGGCGGTCATGATGTTGGTGTCGACCTGGTTGAGCTGCGAAATCGACGAATAAAGGGTATTGGTCTTGCCCGATCCGGTGGGGCCTGTGACTAGCACCATGCCGTAGGGCTTCAGAATGGCCTTCTGGAATTTGTCGAGAGACTCCTGCTCAAAGCCAAGCTTCGTCATGTCGAGGCGCAGGTTCTCTTTGTCGAGCAAGCGGAGCACGATCTTCTCGCCCCAGAGCGTGGGCAGAGTGGACACGCGGAAATCGAGCTGCTTTTTCTTGCCGCCGATCTGCATCTTGAGCATGATGCGGCCGTCCTGCGGCAGGCGCTTTTCGCTGATGTCGAGCTTGGCCATGATCTTGAGGCGCGAAGTGATGGCGTCTTTTAGCTTGAGCGGCGGGTTCATGATCAGCTGCAGAACACCGTCAATACGGAAGCGGACGCGAAATTCTTTTTCGTACGGCTCCATGTGAATGTCGCTGGCCCCGCGCTTCACGGCGTCGGTGAGCACCAGGTTCACTAGCTTGACGATAGGAGCTTCGTCAGCGGCTTTCTCCAGCTCCTTGAGTTCGACTTCCTGCTGTTCGGCTTGCACTTCGACATCGGCGGCTTCGCCCATGTCGTTCATCGACTGCATTACCTGTTCGAGCTCTTCTTCTTTGGAAGTGCCGTAGGCCTTGTCGATGCCGGCGATGATGGAGCTTTCGGAGGCAACGACCGGTTCGATGTTGAAGCCCGTCATGAACTTGATATCGTCCATGGCGAAGACGTTGGTGGGATCGACCATGGCGATGGTGAGCGAAGCGCCGACGCGGCTAAGCGGCAAAATCTGATAACGTTTCGCGGTTTCGTAGGGAATCAGCTTGACGACAGCGGGATCGATTTCGAAGTAAGAAAGATTAATGGCGGGCACGCCGTATTGGCGGGAGAGAAAGTTGGTGACATCCTCATCCGAAAGAAAGCCCAACTTCACCAGGGCGGAGGCGAGGCGAGTATGCGACTCCTTTTGGAGTTTGGTAGCTTGCTCCAACTGCTCCGGGGTAATGACCTTTTCTTTGACGAGCAGGTCACCCAGCCGCTGAGACATATCTCTCCTAAAAATCTCGCGAAGTCGGGGGTCGATGCCAATGCGAAATCGCTGATTTCCGGGGGATCAGCGAGGACGCATTCGCACTGACACAAATTGTCAACCCAACGGGTATTCCGAAAAAGTAACTTAAGTACCTGTACGTCGCGGGAGTTGCGGTTTGCGCCCGCGCAGTGCGGTATTTGTGGGCAGAAAAGCGGCGTGTGATTGGGATCACGACGCGGGGGGCCATGATCTTCAGTGTGCGGGCTAGTGGTTGGCCGTTCGCCGTTAGTCGTTCGTCGTTGGGTCGGGAATAGGATGAACTGCGAACGACCACCGACAGCCCACCAACGACTGCGCCCTACAATGATGATGCTGGCATTTCGACTGCACGCCCATGAGCGACGCCAAACACGACCCAATCCGCGCTTACTACGACACATTGTTTTCCGCCTGGGGACGCCAGCATTGGTGGCCGGCGCAATCACGCTTTGAAATGATTGTTGGGGCATATTTAACGCAGAATACGGCGTGGACAAACGTGGAGAAGGCACTGCGCAACCTCCGGCAGGCTGAAGTGTTGACGATCGGCAGAATCCGGCAGACGCCTCAGGCGCGGCTTGAACAACTGATTCGCCCATCGGGATACTTCCGGCAAAAAGCACAGCGACTGAAAACATTTGTGAAATTCCTCGATAAGCGTTATGGCGGTTCGCTCACCCGCATGTTCGCGCGGCCAACAGAGGAATTGCGCGAAGAACTGCTGGCGCTGAATGGCGTCGGCCCGGAGACCGCGGATTCGATTCTGCTGTATGCAGGGAACCATCCTGTGTTTGTGGTGGATGCTTACACGCGCCGCATTCTCGAACGCCACAAAATTATGGAGAGGGGAGCAGACTACGAAAAAATTCGGCAGCTGTTCGGGGAGGCGCTGGTGGAAATGCCTCTGCCTGGCCAAAGTTTGGCTCTATCGCCGGCTATTGCCGGTCCGCTGGGGTCGTGCCATCGTCCATCGCGAGTGAGTCGAGCCGAGCGCACAGATCTCGTCCAAATCTTCAATGAGATGCACGGACTGTTGGTTGGCGTCGGCAAAAATTACTGCCTAAAGTCACAAGCGCGGTGTGAGCAATGTCCTTTGCAGAAATTCCTTCCTGCGGCAGAGTGACAGCAGAGTGAACCATTGAACAGCATTGCGACGGGGAGGGACTTCGATGCGTTGGCGCGTCTGTGTTTTGGCCACTGCGGGCCTCTGTTTGGGATTTGGCGGCGCTGCGCCGGAGCAATCGCTGCGTGAAGCGGCAAGTTCCGACGGAATTTTCATCGGCACGGCGGTGCGGCCCGCTCAACTTTCAGAAGCGGCATACGCAGCGACGCTAGCGCGGGAGTTCAACATGGTGGAAGCGGAGGACGCGCTCAAGTGGGAGGTAGTGCATCCGGCGACGGACTCCTACGATTTTTCTCAAGGCGATCAAGTCATCGATTTCGCGACGCGGCACGGCATGAAGGTGCGCGGTCACACGCTGGTGTGGCATCGGCAGAATCCGAAATGGCTGACCGAAGGAAAATATACTTCGGCCGACCTGGCGGAAATTCTTGAGAAACACATTAAGTCGGTGGTGGGACATTACCGCGGAAAGATATTCGCCTGGGACGTGATCAATGAGGCATTCGACGAATTGCGGCCCGGAGAACTGCGCAGCACCATCTGGCGTGATCAGCCGGGGATTGCCTTGTCTGCGAGCACGCAGTCGAAGCAACCTTACTTGTATATCGAGCGATGCCTTCGTTGGACGCATGAGGCGGATCCGCAGGCTTTGCTTTTTTTATAACGACGCAGAGGCAGAGGTTGTAAATCCTAAGTCGGATGCGATCTATGCTATGGTTCGCGACTTCCGGCAGCGCGGCGTTCCGATTGACGGCGTGGGATTGCAAATGCACATCGCGCACATTCACGCCGATGTCGCATCGATTTCTGACAATATCAAACGCCTTACAGCTCTCGGCGTGCAGGTTCACATCACCGAGATGGACGTCGCGCTGCCCGTCGATTCGCTGGGGAATGCGCGGCCGGAGGACCTACGTCAGCAGGCGGATATCTATCGCGAGATTGTATCGGCGTGCCTGGCCTACCCAGGATGCAGGGCCATCCAGACCTGGGGATTCACTGACAAATATTCGTGGATTGGATCGCACTCGAAGCATACCGAGGGAGCGGCGCTGCTCTTTGACCGCGGATACCGGGCGAAGCCTGCGTATGAAGCTGTGCGGAGTGTGCTAGTGCACGCCAAAAGTCGATGGTGATCGGGCTCATTTATCGGCCACTAACCACACGCTGAATGAGCGTCTTTGGTCGCAGGCCTATTCATTCGACGTTTCTCGTTCATCCGATCCGTTCGCTGGGGGCGCACAACTTTATATATATTGCGACAAAACCGCGAACGACTAACGATGCACGACTCTATAATAAGGCTATCTCCCGGCTCTGCGCCGTAATTGGCCGGGGAACTTGGCCTTGGCCGCAACGAATCCAATCCGCGACGAAACCAAAACCTCCGGCCGCCGGAAGCTGGTAGTTGCGCTGGCAATCGGCGCCTTTCTGCTGCTCGCAATTCTGGTGGGGCAGGCCTCGTTCAATCTCAAGTTCCTCAGCCCCGACAGCAATCAGGAGCTTCTGTTTTTCGTCGGGCTGAGCGGCCTGATCTTTTTTGCCTTCGTGGCGCTCTCCGTGGTTCTCGGACGCAACCTACTGAAGGTCTATGCGGAATGGCGGCAAGGCGTCGCTGGTTCTAAATTTCGCTGGCGCCTGGTGGTGGTCAGCCTGCTCCTGTCGTCCCTGCCGGTGATGGCGATGTTCTGGTTCTCCTATTTGCTGATGAACCGCTCGATCGACAAATGGTTTTCGCAGCCGGTCGAAGAAGTGCGGGCGGATACGGCAGCCATGTCGGCTCTGCTCTACGATTACGCGGGCCAGAATGCGACCGCGGAAGCGCAATCGATCGCGCAGACGGATGAATTTCAAAACGCATTTGCCAGCGGAGATTTTTCTGCCGCCCGCGAAGAGTTGCGGGAATACATTCCGACGCTGCAGGGCGGATTCGCGGTAGCGCTGGCGAATAGCAATGTAGCGGCCAGTCTGAACACGCCGGTGGGCTGGGACGACATGAAGAAAAGGTTTCCGCTGCAGCCGGCGCTGCGCGGGGAGCACCCGCATTTCGAGTTTGGCGCGACGGACTACATTGTTGCGGCGGCTCCGCTGCCCAAGGGCGTGGTGATCGTCGCTATTCCGCTTCCGCCAAAATTCGCCGAAACGGCGCGGCAGATTCAGGAAAGCCAGAATCGCTACATCGAACTGGCGGCCAAAAGAAAGCTATTTCGGCGGACCTATATTGGCTACCTGCTGCTGCTGACGGTAGTGGTGCTGTTCGCGTCGACATGGCTGGCGCTGCTGCTTTCGAAGTTGGTCAATCGTCCGGTTGCGGCGCTGGCTGCGGGTACAGAAGCAATTTCCAAGGGACAACTGAGTTATCGCGTCGAAATACGCGCCACCGACGAATTGGCAGAACTGGTGGAATCGTTCAACAGCATGGCCGAACAGCTGGAATCCAGCCGACGCCAGATCGAGGCTTCCAGCCGCGACGTAGGTGCGGCGAACGAAGCACTCGAAAGTCGCCGCCGCTATATCGAAACGGTTCTCGAAAGTATTCCGACCGGCGTGATATCGATCGACGCCTCGCGCCGCGTCACCCTGGCGAATGCCGCCTTCTCGCGCATGTTTTACCTGGAGCGGAGCGAGTTCGTAAGCCCGTCAGACCTGGTGAATCTGCCGCTGCGCGACGTGCTGCCGGCGGATGTTCTGGCGGATCTGGAACCGCTCCTGCGACGGGCGGACCGCATGGGCATTACAGCGGCCAACATGGAACTGGTACTGCCGCGAACGAAACTAAATGTCGCGGTGACGGTTTCCGCGCTGAGTCACGCGGCAGAGGGGCTGGGCTATGTGGTGGTGTTCGAAGATCTCTCCGACTTGCTGCGGGCGCAAAAACAAGCGGCGTGGCGCGAGGTGGCGCGGCGCGTGGCGCACGAGATCAAGAATCCGCTGACTCCGATTGCGCTTTCCGCGGAACGCATTCATCGCCATTTAACTCGAGGTGCGGCGCCCGACGCAGCATCGATCGAAGTGATCCGCACGTGCGCGGAGACCATTCGCAATGCGGTTGAAACCGTGCGCACGCTGGTGGATGAATTCTCGGCGCTGGCGCGCTTCCCTGCCTCGCGGCCGCAACCCGCCAGTTTGAATACGCTGGTGGAAGGCGCGCTCATGATGTTCGAAGGACGGCTGGAGGGCATTCGCGTGCGGACAGAATTGGCGCGGGATCTGCCCGCAGTGCTGGCCGACCCCGAGGCCATCAAGCGCGCAGTCGCGAATCTGGTGGACAACGCGGCGGAGGCGATGCAGAGCGCGATGCTGAAAGAGATCACCGTCTCCACTTCGCTGGTAGCGAGTCGCGACGCGGTTGAGTTAGTCGTCTCCGACACCGGCCAGGGAGTTTCGCGTGATGTGAAAGAACGGCTGTTTCTTCCCTACTTCTCGACCAAGCGGCGCGGCACGGGGCTGGGGCTGGCGATTGTGAGCCGGATTGTCGAGGATCATCATGGCTCGATTCGCGTGGAAGAAAATAAGCCGTTCGGCAGCCGCTTTGTGATCGAGCTGCCGGTGGCGATGGAGACGGTGAGCGCTCCGGCTGCGAGCTGATGGATGGTCGTCGGTCGTTCGTCGATGGCCGTTCGCGGTTCTCTGTATATTTCGAAGGGACGCGCACCTCAAACATGACGAGCGACTAACGACCAACGACCAAAACCATGGCACACATCCTCATCGTTGACGACGAATCCAGCATCCGCGAATCCCTGCGCGGTATTCTCGAGGACGAAGGCTATAAGACGAGCGTCAGCCCGAGCGGCGAGGACTGCCTCGAAGTGTTGCACAAGACAAGCTTCGACCTGATTCTGCTCGATGTCTGGCTTACTGGAATCGACGGACTGGAAGTATTGGAGAAAATTCGCGACATGGACGATCCCCCGGAAGTCATCATGATTTCTGGCCATGGAACGATCGAGACGGCGGTGCGAGCGACCAAGCTGGGCGCCTACGATTTTGCGGAGAAGCCGCTGTCGCTGGAAAAAACATTGATCCTGGTGAAGAACGCGATCAACGCGCGTCGACTGCGCCATGAGAACGTCGATCTGCGAAAACAGCTGCAGACGAAAAGCGTGATCGTCGGCGACAGCGTGCCCATGAAAGCGTTGCGGCAGCAGATTGGGCTGATGGCGCCGACCAATGGACGCGTGCTGATCTATGGCGAGTCGGGCACCGGCAAAGAGCTGGTCGCACATGCCATCCACATGCAGAGCGCGCGCAAAGAGGAAATGTTTGTCGAGATGAATTGTGCCGCCATACCGGAGGACTTGATCGACAGCGAACTCTTCGGGCATCGCAAATCGTCGTTTCCGGGAGCTACGGCGGACAAGGAAGGCAAGTTTCAAAAGGCGGATCGCGGAACTTTATTTCTCGACGAAGTCGGCGACATGAGTCTGAAGACGCAATCGAAAGTCTTGCGGACGCTGGAGCAGCAGCGCTTCAATCCCGTGGGCAGCGACGATACGGTTACGGTGGACGTGCGAGTGATTGCCTCGACTAACAAGGACCTGGAAGAAGAAATTGCCAAGGGGAATTTTCGCGAAGATCTCTTTTACCGTTTGAACGTGATTCCGTTTGTGGTGCCGCCGCTGCGGGAACGTAAAGAAGATATCCCATTATTTGCGCGACATTTTTTGAAAGAATTTGCGTCGGCGTATGGCCGGCGTCCGCGAGAAATCACCGACGATGCCATCGATGCGCTCATGCGCTATGCATGGCCCGGAAATGTCCGCGAACTGCGCAATGTGATCGAACGCATTGTGATTATGAATCCGACGACGTCACGCTTTGAGCGCACGCACCTTCCTCCGCTGGTACACCGCGACGGCAGCCGGCGCGTGACGGGAACGGAGGGCTCGACGCTGCACCAGGCGCGCGCGGCGTATGAGCGCGATTACATTCTAAAAAAATTGGACGAAAATCACGGCAACGTCAGCCGCACAGCGGAAGTGCTCGGCCTCGAGCGCAGCCACTTGTATCGCAAGATGAAGAGCCTGGGAATTGCAGCAAAAGAATAGGGAGCGCGGTTCGTCGTTCGCCATTCGCGGATCGCAAGGCGAAAGACGAACAGCGATCAGCGTTTCAGCATGTGAATCTCAGTCCCGTTCTTGTGAAACTGGACCTCATCCATCAGTTGATTGATCAGGTAAATGCCGCGGCCGTGATTGGCGTAGATATTCTCACCGTGGCAGGGGTCGGGAATTTTGCTGGGATCAAAACCCGGGCCGGGATCACGCACTACGATCAGAATGCCATGTTGGCTATCGCAAGCTACATCACATTCGATAATTTTCGACGGATCGTTTTTCGCGCCATGCACCACGGCGTTTGCCAACGCTTCGGTTAATGCCAGTTCGATGTCGTCTTCCCGTCCCGGAGCGCACTTCATTTCCCGCACAACTTCCATAACACTGCGGACCACCGGATCGACGGCGTCGCGGTCGGCGGCAAGCGTGACGCTTAGTTTGAGATCAAGCTTAGAGGAATCGAAGGCGCACGATTGCGACGGCTGCGGTGTCTGCTCGGGCGATGGGGGCGTATCTTCCATAACCGGCTGTGGGCCGTGCTTTCAGCCTATCCCCCTAGTGAGATGCAGGAAGGCGCTGACAAATTCTAGGGATTTAGGCGCTAACATGCAAATCTATTCGGTTCGCAGGAAACCGCTATCTATTACTTCGGCGGATTACCGTTGGGAGTTGACTAGGCTAACTTGGCTGGAATCCGCGGCGGTAAGCTGCTGAAGTCTCGCGGCGGCGGAGTCATCCCCCGCGAAGGGTTACTCTTCCGTTTCCGGCGGGCCGCCGATCTGCTGCAACTGGCGGCGCCAATCGAGCTCTTCGACGAAGGTTCGCGAATCGCGCCAGCCTGCTTTAATCTTAACGAAGAGCTCGAGAAAAACCTTCGTGCCAACCATCTTCTCGATGTCGAGGCGGGCGGCGGTGCCTATTTTCTTGAGCATCTGGCCCCCTTTGCCTAACAGAATGGCTTTCTGGCCATCGCGCTCGCAGAAGATCACGGCCGCAATTCGCGTCAGCCTCGGGCTCTCTTCAAACTGTTCGATGAGAACCGAGACTGCATGAGGAACTTCTTCGTGCGTCTGCATGAGAACATGCTCGCGGATGAGTTCGGCTGCCATGAAGCGCACCGGTTGATCGGTGATCTGATCTTCGGGAAAATAACGCGGGCCGTTGGGTAGAGCCTTCAGCACGCACGATAGCAATTCATCGAGACCTTTCTTTTTCAAGGCAGAGATGGGGACGATCTCCTTGAAATCGTACAGCGTCCGGAACTGCGCGATCAGTGGAAGCAATTTGCTTTTGTCGGCGAGCAGATCAATTTTGTTGAGCAGCAGAAATACGGGCGTGCCGGTTTTTCTAGCCAAATCGAGAACGGCGTCATCGTCGGCGTCCCACTTTTTCTTAGCGTCGACAATCATCAATATAAGTTCGCACCCTTCGAGCGCCTCGCGAATCTCCGACATCATCTTGCGGCCTAGCGATGAGCCCGAGCGGTGAACTCCGGGCGTGTCGATGAGCACGATCTGCCCAGCCTCGCGTCCTTTCTGCTTGGGCACATTGATGATTCCGAGAATGCGGTTACGCGTGGTTTGAGGCTTCGGTGAAATAATGGCCAGTTTCTCGCCGACCAGCGCATTCAGCAGCGTGCTCTTGCCCGCGTTGGGGCGGCCGAGAATGCAGACGAATCCGGAATGAAAGGACATGACAGAAGCTCTCAGCCATCAGCTTTCGGCCATCAGTATCTAGCCTCTGGCTCATGGATGAAGATGCTCTTCCATCTTATACTCTGCTCCCCTTAGAATGGAGGGCGCGCCTCGCCTTGGCATAGTCCCCGCTCTGACTCCTCCAGTTGCTGGACAGAGTTCCAATCGCCCACGCCACGGCGAAGATCGCGAAGAGTTTGCTTCCTAGAACATTTGCTTCCAAAGCGCAGAAGGCGCCCACGGTTGGGACTACTGCCGAAGAGGTCACTCCTGCCGACCACATGATTGCCTTGGCAGCCGGGCTGGCCATTTGCATCGACGCCTTTTCGGTCTGAACTCCAAAGAACGGGAGATGTTGGAACAACCAGCGGACGCCGGCGGGATAGCCCGCGGGATTACCAGTGCCACCGAGGGTGTAGAAAGCGAAGCGAATGCCGAGAATCCGCCCGACTGCCCAGTGCGCAATTCCGTGACAGAAGAAGTAAAGGAGAATCCAGGCGACGATCATCATTACTGTGGCTATGGCGGCGGGTTTTGAGTCGATGGATCGCGCCAGAGCGAGGGCGAGACACGCGGCGGCGAGTCCGGCGATTTGGATTGTGTTTCCGGCGAGGATTGAAAGTCGCGCGAAGATATTTCGGCGCGGAAGCGAATTCGAGCTGTTCAGCATTGGTCATCCGAGCCGTCAGGCCGAATTCTAACGGCGCCGCACTTATCGCCCGCTTCCTAGATCAACTTCATCTGCTTTGGCTCGGCCGTTGTGATGCGTACGCGCTCTACGCGGCGGTCGGTGGAATCGATTACTTCGAATCTCAGACCTTCGTCTTCGATAACTTCGCCCTTCTTGGGAATGCGGCCGGCGAGTTCGCTTACTAGGCCGGCGATGGTGGAGGATTCATGGCCTTCGGGGCGCAGGCCGAAGAGTTCATCTAGGCGATCGACGTCCATGTTGCCGGGGACGACATAGGAGTGGTCGTTTTCCTGCACCACCTGGGCCTTCTCGTGCTCATCTCCAATTTCGCCCACTATCTCTTCTACTAAGTCTTCTATGGTTACGAGGCCGGCCACGCCGCCATATTCATCGACTACGATTGCCATGCGGATGTTACTGCGCTGCATCTCGCGTAATAAGTCACTTACTAACTTGCTTTCGGGGACGAAGTAGACGTCTTTGCGCATCAGGGTTGCGACGGTGCGCGTGTGGGCCTCGGAATCAGGAACTTGGAGGACGTCCTGGGTATGGAGAATACCTTTTATATGATGGATGGAACCTTCATAGACGGGGACGCGTGATAACGGTCTGGATTTGAGTAACTCGACAACCTTCTCGACCGTGTAATCGGATGGGATCGCGACCATCTCTGGCCGCGGCTTCATGGCTTCGCGAACCGTTTTTCCGCTGAATTCGACGACCGACTGGATGAGTTCGCGATCGCCTTCCTGGATGATGCCTTCCTCTTGGCCCGCTTCAATCAGCGCGTCGACGGCTTCGGAGGAAGTTTCGGGTTGCGCGTCGGCGTGCTCGCGGGTGAGAGCTGCGACGGACTGGCAGAAACCCAAGACGAGTGTTACGGGCAACACGAGGTAGATCAGTATGCGTAAGAGCGGCGTCCAGTGGCCTAGCCAGCGTCCGCGGGAGCGCGAGAAAAATACGAACGGGAGCAGGCGATTAAAAACAATGATGATGAGGACGAGGCTGAGCGTGGCTTCGAGGACTTCGTAGACGCTCCAGGCGCGGTCGCGAAAGACGGTGAAGCCTACGATCATGGCAATGGCGGCGGTGACGAGTTGCGTCAGGATGGCCATGGAGAGCGAGGCGCGCGTCCGCGTCACTCCCAGGCGCGGCTCAACGATCTGCTCGAAAGCGTCGATGTTGTCTTGGAAATCGCGAGAGAGAAATTTGCCGATCTCCTGGTAGAGGCGGTCGACATAGGAGACCAGCGTCAGCAGGCCAAAAAGGAGCGCGAGAATGAAGCCGACGCCGATCATGGCTTACGTCCGACGCTTTCTCGCCTTGGGCGTGGGCGTGTTTCCTTCAGAAGCCGTTCTTTCGATCAAGCCGAGCGGAAGGCGGAGTTTTACGCGCAGATGTTTTTCGCGCCTTGCCATTTGTCCATTGTCGCACTCGTGATCATAGCCGCGCAGGTGAAGGATGCCGTGGAGAGCTAAAATCTTTATTTCCTCGGCGGGCGAGCGACCGAGGGAGCGCGCATTCTTGGCGGCGATTTCGGCTGAAATGGCAATCTCGCCCGCGTTTTTTCCGCCCACACCGGGCTCGGCGGGGAATGACAATACATCGGTGGGTTTGTCATTTCCGCGGAAACGGCGGTTCAGCGATTTCATCTCGGCGCTCGTTGTCAGCAGGACATTGACTGTTCCTTTTAATCCAACGGCGCGGCGGGCGCGCGCCACGAAACGGTCGAGCGCAAGCTGGGTGAGGTCGGGAACGCGCTTTTGAAAAATGACCAAGCTCGCACCGTGGCATCATGCCGAGCGAGGCGTGAGAACGACGCACGGTGGCAGGGTCGCATGCATAGGTCCTTCGCTTCGCTCAGGATGACAATCTAAAATCATATCGGATAGTGATTCATATTAGTTGCGCAGATGCGGCTTATCGGAGGCCGGCAACGGCGCCGGCTGCGGAGCTATGGGCTTCGGCTCAAGCAGCGACAACTGTTGTTCTGCCAGGCGCGTTTTGTGTTCGTCATAGGCGCGAATGATGCGCTGCACCAGATGATGACGGACCACGTCGCTCTCGTCGAAATGCACAAACGCCAGGCCGTTTACGCCATGCAGGATGTCGACGGCTTCGATCAGGCCGCTGCGGCGGGCGCTCGGCAAGTCGATCTGCGTAACGTCGCCGGTGATCACGGCTTTGGAATTAAATCCGAGGCGCGTGACGAACATCTTCATCTGCTCGGAGGTGGTGTTCTGGGCTTCATCGAGAATTACGAATGAATCATTGAGCGTGCGGCCGCGCATGAAGGCGATAGGCGCAATCTCGATGATATTTTTTTCTAGATAGCGTTCGACGCGCTCCGGGTCGAGCATGTCAAAGAGCGCGTCATACAAGGGGCGCAGATAAGGATCGATTTTCTCCTGCAACGTTCCGGGCAGAAAGCCGAGACGCTCGCCGGCTTCGACCGCGGGCCGCGCCAGAATGATGCGGTTGACTTGCTTATTGAGCAAGGCCGAGATGGCCATGGCCACGGCGAGATAAGTTTTGCCGGTGCCAGCGGGGCCGACGCCGAAGACCATGTCGTGCGTCTCGATAGCTTCGAGGTAGCGGCGCTGGTTAGAACTCTTGGGCTGCACCGTGCGGCGTCCAAACGACCGCTGGCGGCCGGCTTCGGCTAATCCGCGGAGAGTTGCGTTGGGATCGCCCACGACCACGCGCAACATGCTGTTGAGATCGCCATTCACGAACTGGTGGCCAGCCTTCTGGAGCTGTTCGTAGTCGGCGAATAGTTGTTCGGCGCGGGCTACGTCGCGGGGCGCGCCCTCGAGTTCAATACGATCGGAGCGCAGGTCGATGTTGATGTTGAGGCCATCTTCGAGCACGTGGAGATTTTCGTCGCGCGTGCCAAACAGGGTTTCGATGTTCGCGCTGAGTTCAATGCTTTTTTTCATTCAGGATTGGAATGCCGCCTCCAGCGGCCGGACCGGGCTCACTTTTTGTCGCAGGGACGAGATGTAGATAAACGAGAAAGTGGTTGATTGTTGTTCCGGGCAAAACCCCGCTGCATTTTTTGCACGCAAATAACTGTAGGGGTAAGCTAAGACAACCGGATTGCGCACCCCGACGACGGGGCGGTTACCAACCATTTGAGATCAGCGTAGCGCGGGCGGACGGGGGAGTCAATGGGGGGAGGAGTGTTTTCAGGCGCTTCCGCCTCGACGGCTGAATCGCCTGCCAAATTCAATTGCTCTTTGTGGATTCACGTTAAGGCTATAATGGCGCACCGATGGCTCTTACCTCTGGCACGAAACTTGGTCCGTATGAAATCGTTGCGCCGCTGGGCGCTGGCGGCATGGGAGAAGTCTACCGCGCGCGTGATATGCGTCTAGGACGCGATGTCGCTTTAAAAATTCTTCCCGAATCTTTCGCGCGTGATGCCGACCGGCTGCGGCGCTTTGAGCAGGAGGCGCGGGCCGTCGCCGCGCTCAATCACCCCAACATTCTGGCGGTATTCGACATTGGGGAGCAGAACGGCTCGCCGTTCATCGTCTCCGAGTTGCTGGAGGGGGAAAGCCTGCGCGCGGCGCTGGATCGCGGCGTGATGCCGCAGCGCAAGACGATCGAATATGGAGTGCAGATCGCGCATGGACTGGCGGCGGCACACGAGAAAGGGATCGTCCACCGCGACTTAAAACCCGAAAATATTTTCATCACCAAAGACGGGCGCATCAAGATTCTCGATTTTGGCCTGGCCAAGCTGGCGCTGACGATGGGCTCGGATTCGAACGAAGTTACGCTTACGACTCCGCATACCGCAATCGGCGTGGTGATGGGCACGGCGAGCTACATGGCGCCGGAGCAGGTCCGTGGCGACACTGCTGATGCGCGCACCGATATTTTTGCTTTCGGCGCGGTGCTCTACGAGATGCTTTCTGGAGTGCGCGCATTTCGGCGCGACACGGCGGCCGAAACCATGACCGCCGTCATGAAAGACGATCCGCCGGAATTATCCGATCCGGGGCGCATGGTTTCGTCGGCGCTGGAACGCATCGTGCGGCGTTGCCTGGAGAAAAATCCTGAGCAGCGCTTCCAATCGGCGCGCGATTTGTCGTTTGCGCTGAGCGCGCTTTCTGGGACCGAAGCGAGCGGCATGGCGCGCGCCACAGCAGCAACCGCCGCGCCTCGACGACTGCCAGTGCTTCTGTGGCTGTCGATCGCAATCGCGCTGCTCGCCGTCGCTGGCTTGACCTGGCTGGTGGCGCGCCGTCCCATGCCGACTAAACGCATGCAGTTCGCGCTGGCGGTTCCGGACGAAATGAGCATCAGCCACATGGCGCTGTCGCGCGACGGTTCGATGCTGGTATTTGTGTCGCCGGAAGAGAATTCCGCATTGCCCATGCTGTATGTGCAGCGCGTCGGATCGTCGAGCGTTACGCTGCTGCCTGGCACGCAAGGTGCGAGTTATCCCTTCTGGTCACCTGACGGCGCCTACGTCGCGTTTTTTGCCAATGGCAAATTGCAGAAAATGGCGATCTCCGGGGGAACTCCGCAAGTGCTGGCAACCGCTCTAGCTGGGCGCGGCGGGAGTTGGGGGAGCAAGGGCGTAATCCTCTTTGCTGCGGATGCCTCAAGTCCGCTCGATCGCATTAATGCCGATGGCACTGGCATGGCGCCGGTAACGCAGGGCATCAGGACCAAAGAAGATCAATCGCACCGCTGGCCTCTGTTTCTTGCGGACGGCGATCATTTTTTATTTTGGGCCGGCAACTTTTCCAACGCCAAGGATGACCGGTTGAGCGGCATCTACGAAACGTCTCTGGAAGGTAAGGAAAGAAAACTTGTCGTCCTATGCCATTCGAGTTTTGGTTTCGATGCCCACAATTTGTACTTTGCGGATGAACAAAGGCAGTTGGTGAGCATGGCTTTTGATGCTTCTGCAGGCACGGTTTCGGGTAGCACGTCCGTGATTGCGAATGCGGTCGGGTTCCAACCCTCGACATATTGGGCGGCTTTCGCGATCGCGCAGAATGGGACAGTGATCTACAACACAGAGGTGGGAGCAGCACAGTCCGCACTTACATGGATAGACCGCTCCGGCAAAGTACTGAGCCGGATCAGCGAACCGGCCGTCATGGATAACCCAACCCTTTCGCCCGATGGCGCTCGTGTCGCGCTCGATATCAGCGACGAGAAGGCGAATAACGTGGACATCTGGATTGAGAGCACCACCGGGGCCGGCAACTCGCGGTTCACGTTCGATCCCTCGGAGGAGGTGGTGGGTGTATGGTCGCGGGACGGGAAGACCGTAGCCTACCGCAACGCCGCTGCCGCTGGCCCGGGTCTGATATTAAAGGCGGCGACGGGCCTGGAGCCTGAAAGGCGGAGATACACTCTGCCGCCGACGTCTATGGACGACATCATTCCCACTTCGTGGTCTTTGGACGACCAACAGATTCTGTTAACCCGCCAGGGAACGTCGGGCGAGTATCTGGAACTACTGCCGGTTGCCGGCGGAGAGCCAACCCGCTTCTTAACCAGCAAGGGCAGCGAGACGAACGGACAGATTTCTCCCGATGGAAAATGGGTAGGCTACGCTTCGGATGAATCCGGCGTGTGGGAGATTTACGTTACGTCATTTCCGGGAGCAACGGGAAAGTGGCAGGTTTCGCGCGGCGGAGGAACCGAGCCGCGCTGGCGTGGAGACGGCAACGAGATCTACTACATTGGATCGAGCGGCATGTTGACGGCAGTGCCAGTAAATGCGCAGAGCGCGTTTGCCACGGGCACGCCCACGCCTCTGTTTCAGATTCAAGGGCGCGCTCCGATTTCGAGCACCGACGTTTTTACTTATGACGTGGCGAAGGATGGGAAACGTTTTCTGGTGAATCGGTATGTGAAGCCGGAACACGTGGAACCGCTGAGCATTTTGCTGAATGTGGCGACGGGGTCGTCGGGCGGAGCCAGGAATTGATGGCTGGGTAAGAGCGAAAGGCCGGTTTGGTTCGCACTTGTGAAGTCTTCTCTCGGTGATTACAATGTAATTACTGAGGGTATGGCATGAAGATCGATCTGGTTCGCATCGGGAATTCTCGGGGCATTCGCATTCCAAAACCAATTATCGCGCAATGCGGCTTGGGCGAGACCGTCGATTTGCGGGTCGAAAACGATTGCCTGATCATCTCTCCTGGACGCCAGCCGCGGCGGGGATGGGAACAGGCATTCCGAGGCGCGAACGGCGCCTCGTCACACCACACTGCCTCCAAAACCATGGACGACGAACTTCTGCTGGAGGGGACGGAGCCGAATGAGTTCGACCACAAAGAGTGGCGATGGTGAGCGGACCGCAGCGGGACGAGCCGCAACGGGATGAAGTCTGGCTCGTTGCCCTCGATCCGACGAAAGGTGTCGAGATTCAAAAGACTCGTCCCTTCCTGGTAATCTCGCCCAACGAAATGAATAATCACCTGCGGACCGTTGTCATCGCTCCGATGATCACAGTGACGCGGCCTTGCCCCACGCGAGTCGCAGTGCGATTTCAGGGAAAACGAGGGCAGGTGGCGCTGGATCAATTGCGCGCTGTGGACCGTCTGCGATTGGTAAAGATGCTGGGGGCGGTGTCGGCGAAGACGGCAGAGGACGTTTCGGCTACGTTGGTGGAAATGTTTGCGCGGACGTGAAGCTGTCTTCGCCTTACCGGAGTATGTTAGCATCTGCGTGCCGCGATTTATGTGGAAAAACGAATTTACGGACGGCCTGGAAAAATCAACACTCGCCCGTCCACTGTTTGATAAAGCCCTCTCTATCAAGCGCCAGCACTTACCAAAGAAAATTTACAAATATCGGCGCGATTGCCCGAACCACCGAGACAATCTAGAGGGCAACACAGTCTGGCTCAGTTCGCCTGAAACATATAATGACCCGTACGACTGTTGGTTGACTCTCCCCGATGGCCTGCTCAGGGCGATCATCGAAAGAAGGGTCATTGACGCAATAATTAAAGCCTACGAACTTCAAAACTGTGTTCTGCAGAACGACATTTCCGCCGACGACCTCGAAAGCGCAAGGAGAAGCCGCGAACCGCTAAAGTCCTTCATCTCGCTTATCCCAGACAATATCGGCGGCGTTCCAAAAAGAAATGGTGAGTCTTATTCCCAGCGCGTAGAAGTTATGGCAGAGGGGGTGGCGTCGGCGCTCCAAGGGTGGAGGAGGACAGCGAAACTGTGCTCATTTAGCGAGCTCAATAATTCCATGCTCATGTGGAGCCACTACTCAGAAGACCACAAAGGGTTCTGCGTTGAGTATGACCTTGAAGCATTGGACGAACAGCACTCATTTCGTCGGAGCTTGTTCCCGATCATCTATTCACAGCGTCTCTATGACTTGACCCCCTTTGCCGAAAAGCTGGTCGCGAAGGAACGAGCGGAGTTTACTCCATTACTCCCGATGTTAGCGGCGCTCCACAAATTTGAAGGATGGCAGTATGAGAGGGAGTGGCGAATTGTCCTAGAAGATGAGTCGGAAATCAACGGCCTTAGCCACCCAGCGCCGATTCCATCCCGCATTTTCCTAGGCACCCGATGTGAGGTCTCGAAGAGCAAGGATCTGTTGGCCATCTGCAAACGAAAGAGCATAGCGGCATTTAAGATGCGCCTCGCCAACGACAAATTCGAACTACTGTCAGAGCCGTTTGTGGCGTAGGGCGACTAAACGTTGCTTACGCTTCTTGTCTCCGGCAGGGACGCCCACACCGCCCGATCTTTCGCCCATGTGCGCAACTCCGCAATCTCCTCCGCCCGCGTGACCGATAGCGGCACGGTGGATGACAGCGCAGTGAGCAAGTCGTCGTTGCTCAGTTCTTGCTTGCGGGCGAAGGCGGCGTAGAGAGCGGTCTGCACAGCCGATTCTATTTCTGCTCCGGAAAAACCCTTGGCTGCTTCTGCTACTCGATTCAGGTCGTAGTCGTCTGGATTGCGTTTTCGCTTCGTCAGTTGGATCGCGAAGATTTGCTTGCGTTCGGCGGCGCTGGGGAGGTCTACGAAGAAGAGTTCGTCGAAGCGGCCTTTGCGGATTAGTTCGGGCGGTAGCACGGTTACGTTGTTGCACGTCGCAGCTACGAAGACGGCGGGCTTGCGATCTTGCATCCAGGAGAGAAACGACGCCAGCAGGCGCGAGGAGACTCCGGCGTCGGCGGAGGCGGAATCGGGGCCGCTGCCGGCGAAAACTTTTTCCAGTTCGTCGATCCACAAAACGCAGGGAGCCAGACCCTCGGCCACCTGAAACACCTTCTGGATGCGCTTTTCCGTCTCGCCTATGAATTTGTCGTAGACGGCGGCGGTGTCGAATTTTACCAGCGGGAGTTTCCATTCTCCGGCTACGGCGCGGGCGCAGAGACTTTTGCCGCAGCCTTGCGTACCCAGGATGATCACGCCTTTTGGCGGATCGAGGCCGAATTTCGTGGCGCCGTCGTCCCACGCTCGTCGGCGCTGCTCCAGCCAGCGCTTCAGATTATCGAGGCCACCGACGCTCGACATGGTGTCGGTTGAGTCTACGAACTCGAGCATCTCGGAGCGCTTAAGCAAAGCCTTCTTGGCTTCGAGAACGTCGGTGATGCAGTCGGGCGAGAGCGCGAGGCGGCCTACTATGGTTTGCGAGATGGCGCGTTCGGCGGCTTCTTCGGTGAGGCCGCGGAGATTGGCGGCCATGGCGTCTACGCCGGTGGCATCGAGCTGAAGCTTTAAAGTGTGAGTACCGGCCAGGCGGGTGTAGGTTTCGCGGATGATCTCGCGGAGGCGGTCTTTGTCGGGTAGAGGCAAATCGAGGAATTCGACCAGGCTGGCTAGCTCGGGCGGCATTTCGATGGCGGGGGCGGTCAGGATCAGGGTTCTTCGATTCGCGGAAAATTTCTGGCCTACGTCGCGGAGGCGTCGCACTACGACTGGGTTATCCATATGGCGGTGGAAGTCTTTGAGGACGAAAACGGCTTCTAGGGTCATCGTCTCGAGGTTTGCGAGGGCTTGTACGGGGTCGAGGGTGTTGTACATCGCGGTTCTCGGGCTGGCGGCGGCGTCTGAGGCGGACGCCAACTGCGATCTAGATTGGCTGAGATGTGGCGTTGCTGCGCTGCTGCCGGAGCGGACGAGGCCGTCGGCAATCGTCCATTCGAACAGGGCCAAACTAAGGTCGGAGCAAGCGTTGTGGACGAGCGAGAGGGCGCGGAGTTCTTCGACGGTTTCCATCACTACGATGGGGGTGGAGGAATTGATTAGAATTTTTAGGCGATCGATTGGGTTCATATCGTTTGAGACTGAGGGTACCCTCAGCGGCTAAAGCCGAATTCGAGCCGATTGTTTATCGCAGCGGTGAACCGCTGCGCCACCCAAAGGCGGATTCAGTCAAAATCCCCGCCCTCTCGCAGAAAACGCGACATGGACGGGGCACCCGGCTGTTTATCACAACAAATACGACTAGTATTTGACCTGATAGTGCTGGCTCCCGTAGAATACAGGTTCGGTTCCCACCGGAATATCCTCCTGGTGCAATCCAGGACAACGAAGGTAATCAAGCCAGATGGCTAATCATTTTTCGGCGCTGAAGCGCGCCCGTCAGACAACGAAGCGAACCGCCCGCAATCGGGCCAACTCATCGCAACTGCGTAACGCTCTGCGGAGCCTGCGCGAGAGCCTGGAGAAGGGCGACAAGGGGGCAGCGGGCGAGACCTACCGCGCGACGGTCTCGGCGCTGGACAAGGCGATTCAGAAGGGCGTGTTGCACGAGAATACGGCGTCGCGCTACAAATCGCGGCTGTCGGCGCGGCTGAACGCGCTGAAATAGAGCGGCTTGGCCTGATTGGTCCCTGTACCGGAATGGTAATCCGATTCGGGAAGTTTTGTCCGAAATTGTGCTTGACCTGCCCTTGCGGTTTGTTATACTTGGCGTTCTCAGGACATTAGTGCCGTTTTCCGCTGGTCCCGACGGACCTCCGCCCGCACAGAGGCAACTCCTTAGGAATTGAGCAACTTTCGGACGGGTTGGGGCATCTATTTTGGTAATTCTGGCAAATCCCGTTGACTTGATTCCTTTGAATCTGGCCTGAGTTGCAGCTAATCGTACAGCGACCATCGACCTGGGGCGGACGATGGGATTACAGCCTAAATTATTCCTTTTGAAGGAGAAAGACCTAACATGCGTTCTGATCGCGTATTTGACGCACTCCATACTTTGCGGAATCGGTATATGCTCTGCCAGCTTGCCTCGAAGGCGACGCGGAAGTTTCATAAGCCGAACACCCGTATTCAAGAAACCATGAACAATGTTTTTGACAAGATCGCCGATGCGGAACGTCATGACATTCTGAGCGAGCCAGAGAACTTTGCCGAAGCACAACGGCGAGCTGCTTAGGCAGCTCCGCCGTGTGCCCGCACGGCGGCAAAGCAATTCATCCCCCGAAGAGGAACGACAATCCCTCCAGAGAGAAATTCCACGCAGGTAACTTATGACCATTGCTGAACTCAAAGAAAAGAACATAACCGAGCTGACCAAGATCGCCCGATCGTTGGAGCTGCCCGGCGCCAGCGGACTCCGCAAACAGGATCTCATCTTCAAGATCCTGCAGGCGCAAAGTGAAAAAGAAGGACACATCTTCGCCGAAGGTGTTCTGGAGATCCTCCCTGACGGCTACGGCTTTTTGCGCTCGCCCGACTACAACTATCTGCCCGGGCCGGACGACATTTACGTGTCGCCGTCGCAAATCCGCAAGTTTGACTTGAAGACCGGCGACACCATCAGCGGCCAGGTGCGGCCACCGCATGAGGGCGAGAAGTACTTTGCGCTGGTCAAGATCGAGGCGGTCAATTTCGAGTCGCCCGACGAGGCGCGCAACAAGATTCTGTTCGACAACCTGACACCGCTGTATCCGCAGGAGCGGCTGAAGCTAGAAACCACGCGCGAGAATATCAGCGCGCGCGTTATGGACCTGCTCACACCGCTCGGCAAAGGACAGCGCGGCCTGATCGTTTCTCCGCCACGCGCCGGCAAGACCATGCTGCTGCAGAATGTGGCGAACTCGATCACCACGAATCATCCTGAAGTGGTGCTGATGGTGCTCCTGATCGACGAGCGCCCGGAAGAAGTCACCGACATGCAGCGCTCGGTCAAGGGTGAGGTCATCTCCTCGACGTTTGATGAGCCCGCGGCTCGGCACGTGCAGGTAGCGGAGATGGTGATCGAAAAGGCGAAGAGACTCGTCGAGCACAAGCGCGACGTGGTTATTCTGCTGGATTCGATTACACGCCTGGCGCGCGCTTATAACACTATTGTTCCGCCCTCGGGCAAGGTGCTCTCCGGCGGTGTCGATTCGAATGCGTTGCAGCGTCCGAAGCGTTTCTTCGGATCAGCTCGCAATATCGAAGAAGGCGGATCGCTCACCATCATCGCGACCGCTCTGATCGACACCGGTTCCCGCATGGACGACGTGATCTTTGAAGAATTCAAAGGCACGGGTAACTCGGAAATTATTCTCGACCGCAAACTGGTCGATAAGCGAACCTTCCCGGCGATTGATATTCAGCGCTCCGGCACAAGAAAAGAAGAGCTGCTGATTCCGAAGGAAGACTTGCAGCGGATTTGGGTGCTGCGCAAGGTGCTGAACCCGCTGTCTCCGGTCGAGGCCATGGAGTTGCTCATTGAGCGGCTGGCTAAGGCGGGGTCGAACAGCGAGTTTCTGGCTAAGATGAGCCAGCTGTAAGTTTCCAGGATTGTGTGGTGACGGGGATCTGCCCCGTCCAAGCTCGCACTGGGACAGCTGCGCGGCGTGAACGGCGAGTCCCATGGTGCGATCAGTCTGCCACCCGCCGCATGGCTCGAGAAATCCGCGTCATACGCGCCACGCTGATGTGTCCTACCCATCTGGAACCTAGTTCTTAGGCTTTTTCGGTGTGACGAACATCGTGATCTCCCGGTTCTCCAGCAGATACTCGATTGCAGCCAACACCGACCTCAGGCCCTGTTTGGTGTTCTTTACTAGCTGCTCGACATCTATCGATCCCTCGCACTTCTGCAAGGACTTGATCTGTCGCCTTCATTTGCTCGGCGTTTGAGCTCAGGTAGTATGCCATGCTTGCAAATTATAAACCCCAAAGCTTGGTGCTAGAATCTGAGCCATCATGTCCAAGAAGCAGAGAGAGCCAGCGGACGTAAAGCAGCACCGTCTACAACAGGAAGCCAAGCAGAAGAAGGACAGGGAGGACAAGGCTCTGTTCAAGAAGACGAATGACAGGCTGACTGAACTCGAGTAAGAAGTCGAGGAAGAAAAGAAGCTTGAACAGGCATGTAAGCATGAAAATCAAAGTGAATAAGGATGGCTTCACACAAAGTGATCCGAAGATCAAAACCCCTGAGCAGATCGATAGGACCAAGATCGAGGAAATCAGGAAGATGATGCAGGACTCTATTGATCCCATACTGACTGAGGACCAACGGTTAGACTTACATATCAAGATATTGAGGGATGTTGACGGTGGTTTTCAGTTGCTGTCACCAGCAGAGCAAGATTCCTATAAGAAGAAGTACGAAGAGTTCAAGGCGGGTGGGCCACCTTAATGGGGGCATAACGCAGGCTTGCGGACTCTGCCTGGCAATCGGCGACGGAAGCCACTTCTCGAAAAGCGTGAGAAGTGGCGTACCCTCAGATTGATTCGGGCGACGTTTGAGAGAGAAACTCGCATCATACTCCCAGGTTGATGTGGCCCGCCCGCCGAGCCTGGAGCAGGTTCGGACGGCTCACAGCATCGCCATTTCCAGCACGCAGCGGCGCAAAGCGTAACTACCAGAATGTGACTATCATGCCGTATGAAACCCAAGCGGCCTGGACCGAGTCATGGACATCTACTCAAAAATCGAGATGCGGCTCGGGAGCATCTTCGTGACGTCTATCGCGAAGAAGGAAGAAGCGGTGACGGCGTGAAGAAATTCCTAATGTTAATACTGCTCGCAGGCACGGCATGGAGTCAGTCAGTGACACGAGTTGTTGACGATTGTAAGGTTTACGTTTCCAAACCAAACACGGCAGTCGCCAACCTGTGCGTCGGTTACATCAAGGGCACTGTAGACGAGATGGAAGGCGAGACTTTTATTAACAACGAACGCAACGGTTTGGTCGTAGGGCGCTGGCACAACGCAGAACTCGACCAAATCATTCGGCTCTTCATCAAGTACACAGAGGCACACCCTGAATTGCGGAAAGAACTCTTCATCGGGACGGTTCTCCGACGTGTCGGAATGACCGAAGGAATTTACGTAACAAAGCCATTGAACAATTTTTCGGAGGCGAAATGAACCTGACCATCGGCGGGTGGGCCACTTTAACGGGGGGTATAACGCGGGTTTCCCTTTTAAGTTCGACCGAAATAACTCGAGATGCACCACTTCTCGCGCTTTTCGAGAAAGCTTGCCCTGAGCGATAGCCCAAGGGTGGCCTACCGAACAGTCGACACCGTTCGACTCCGCTTTACGAAGCGGGGTTTTCGCCTTCCAACTGGAGAGCAATCGCTTCCCTCAAATTCTGCGCCAGTTCATCCAGCGTTTTTCCCTGAGTCACCACAGGCAAGTCGAGGCACTCGGCGACGAACTGACTCTCGCCCCTGAAAATGTGAACCTGGATTATTTTCTTCATGTTGCGCCATGGTAACCCGATGGCGGTCGACAATCAACCTAAAGACTCTGTCCCCGAGTAGAATTCGGCGGCCCGCCTGTAACTCTTCGGCTTAAGATACCATGTGAGTCATAAGTCCGCCCTGATTCTTGACGAACGAGCACGACGAGCGCCAGCCATCCATCCGCGCTCTCCTCTGGAGGTCCTATGAAGTACTTATTCGCCTTGGTTTTGTTTGCGCTAAGTTCGTTGGCGCAAGCTCAGACATCTCCGCCTAACAACCATCCTCCTCTGGTTGTCGGTCCAGTTCACCTGACTTGCATTGATAAGCCTTGCTCGGCGGCGACGATAACGGGGAGCGCGCGCGGCAGCGGAGTGAACGGTCCCGCCACTGCGCAGACCGGGATGACCATCAATTTTGCGAAAGACAATTGGTGGACGGGTGGCAAGGTTGGCGAAGTTGACGGCTTGAATATCCTGGTGCGCCAGAACGGCCCGCACTCGGATTCTTCCGGAATCCTGGTCAATGTGCAAAACCAAGGGCACGGATTTCTCTCGGCCACGGAATTCGCTTCCAGCATCGTAGATCCGGTGAAAAACGTTCTCACTTATGGCATCGATGTGCAGGAAGGTGTTCTCGACCGTTTGAATGGCGACTACATTGGCGCTGTTTATACTGCGGACTACGGCGCGCTCGGCACCGGAATTCTCATTCAAAATGGTCAGGGCGCTTCCTGGCAATACGCCATTCAATATGCAAGGAATGGAGACGCACTATTTTCTGTCGACGGTGCGGGTAACATCGTTGGATCCAGCGCCTATCTTGGAAGCGTTAACGTGAATGGCGACCCAGTCAATGGTTCGGTTGATGTCGGGAACCTTGCGAACAATTCGGCCACGCCTTATATAAACCTGAACGGCTTTGGGACCTCTCAGAATAACGTGAGAATGATCAACGACGCGAACGGCCAGTTGACCATCAATACCGTAACTGGCGGCAACCTTCAGGTGAATGCCAATGGAGTCTTTACCACCGAAAGTTTTCACGTAAATCTGGCAACGCCCTCCAGTTCATCGGCTCCGTGTACTGTTGGGCAAATCGGCGCTGACACGAAATATATCTATGTTTGCGTGGCGACAAATATGTGGAAGCGCTCCGCGCTGAGCTCGTTTTAGCCGGTCTTCGCCGCACCCAGCGCGAGGCATTAACCACCACGCGCATCGAAGAAGCTCGAAGCCAACTCTCGCTCAATTGGATGGGCGGCGGCTGATCGTTTGACAATCTTCTATCACAGCACGTAACTTCGATTTTTGGTGTTGTTTCGGAGGTTGGATGAAATCCCGCGTAATTTTCCTGCAGACAGTTTTTATTTGTTTTGTGCTGTGCTCGATTGCCCTCGGGCAAGATTTGGCTTCTTTCGAAAAACGCACTACCGTCAAAAAGCTCGCCAATGGCCTCACGGTCATCATTTGTGAGCGGCCCGAGGCGCCGGTGTTCTCTTTCTTTACACACGTCGATGTGGGCTCGGTGCAGGATCCGATGGATAAAACGGGCCTCGCGCATATGTTCGAGCACATGGCATTCAAGGGGACGGACACGATTGGCACGAGAGATTATCCGGACGAAAAAGTCGCGCTGGCGAACGTGGAAACGGCTTATGCCGCTTACATTGCGGAGCGCGATAAGCCTGTCGATCGCGACGAGAAAAGACTCAAGGAACTGGAGCAAAACTGGAAGGATACGATTGCCGCGGCTGACAAGTTCTCCGCTCCTTATAACAATGAGTTCGGCAAGATCGTCGAGAGCGAGGGCGGCGAGGGCATGAACGCCTTCACCGACTATGACGAAACCGCGTATCACTATTCTTTCCCTGTCAACCGCCTTGAGTTGTGGGCCTATCTCGAGTCGGAGCGATTCTTGCATCCGGTGATGCGGCAGTTTTATAAAGAGCGGAACGTGGTGATTGAAGAGCGGCGCATGAGGGTCGATAGTAATCCCGTGGGGCGGTTACTCGAGCAATTTACGGAAGAGGCGTTCGCGGCGCATCCTTACCATCGTCCAACCATTGGATGGATCTCCGACTTGAATTCTTTTTCGGCGACCGATGCGCAGAATTTTTTCAATACCTATTACGTTCCGTCGAACATGGTCGTCACCGTCGTTGGCGATGTGAAAGCTTCGGAGGCGATGCCGATTGTGGAGAAGTATTTCTCGCGCATTCCGTCGCGGCCGAAGCCCGACACGGCCACGACGGTTGAGCCGTCGCAGAATTCCGAGCGCACGGTCGTTCTGCATAAGCAATCGCAGCCGCTTTATCTCGAAGGTTACCATCGTCCCGATTACCGCGATCCGGACGATCAGGTTTATGACGCGATTGCCGACTTGATGTCGAATGGACGCACGTCGCGGCTGTATCGCGCGCTGGTTCGCGACAAGCAGATCGCTTCTGACTCTGCCGGATTTACAGGATTGCCGGGAACAAAGTATCCGCAGCTCTTCGCGTTTTACGCATTCCCGATTCCAGGCCACACGACGCAAGAAGTGGGCAACGCGATTCATGCGGAGATTGATCGGCTTAAGAAAGAGGATATCTCGGATGAAGAACTCAAGATGATTAAGACGCGAGCAAAAGCGAACCTGATCCGGTCGCTGGGATCGAATGAGGGCTTGGCGTCCGATCTCAGTATGTACCAGGCGCGCTATGACGATTGGCGGGAGCTGTTCCGCTCCGTTGATCGGATCGAAAAGGTCACGAAGGCGGATATTCGGCGGGTTGCGAATAAGACGTTCACGCCGGATAACCGGACGGTGGGGATTATTGAGTTTGCGCCTCCGCCGGGCGGTCCGCCGGGAGCTGGCGCAATGCCACAAGGAGGTGGACAGTGAAGCGCGTAATTTCTCCTTGCTTTGCACTGGCCGTCTCTGTCGTGTTCATCAGCTTGTTGGCCAGCCGTGTGCCACTCTCGGCGCAGACACAGGCGAGTTCGCCGCAGCCCTGGCAGCAGATAGCGATTCCGAAGTTGCCGGCGTTTCATCCGGCGCAGCCGAAGCGGTTTGTTTTGCCGAATGGGATGGTGATTTTTCTTCAGGAGGATCACGAGTTGCCGACCATCGATGGCACGGCTCGCATTCGCGGCGGCGAGCGCTCGATTCCGGCCGATAAAACGGGGCTGACGGATATTTATGGCGAAGTGTGGCGCACTGGCGGCACGAAGACGCAGACCGGCGATCAGCTCGACGACTTTCTCGAACAGCGGGCCGCCAAGGTCGAGACCGGCGGTGGCGGCGATTCGACGACAGTGAGTTGGTCTTGCCTGAGGGAAGATTTCGACGATGTGTTTCGCGTGTTTGATGATCTGCTGAGGAATCCTGAATTTCGCGCGGAGAAAATTGAAATTGCGCAAAAGGGGCTGTACGACGGCATCTCGCGGCGCAATGACGATCCCGGACAGATCGCAGGGCGCGAGGCGGCGAAGCTAGTGTACGGAGCAAATAATCCATATGCGCGCGTGCCGGAGTACAAAACCGTCGCCGCAGTCACGCGACAGGATCTGGTCGCGTGGCACGGCAAGTATGTTCACCCGAACAACATTATTCTCGGCGTAGTTGGGGATTTCGATTCGGCAAAGATGGAGGCGAAACTGCGCGAGGCGTTTGCGTCTTGGCCTAAGGGGCCGACGGCGAATAACCCTGAGATCAAGCCCGATCCCGCCAAACCGGGATACTACGAGGTCGACAAAACCGACGTCAATCAGAGCCATATTCAGATGGTGGCGCTAGGCATCACACGCAAGAGTCCCGATTATTTTGCAACATCGGTATTTAACGAAGCCTTCGGCGGCGGATTTTCGTCGCGCATGTTTGGCGACATTCGCACCACGAAGGGACTGGCGTATGCGGTGGGCGGCGGAATCGGCGCGGGCTGGGATCATCAGGGGATGCTGCGGCTGATGGTGAGCACAAAGAGCGCGACCACGATTGAATCGATCCAGGCGCTCGATGACGAGATTGCCGACCTTGCCAAGCGTCCCATTGACGATGAAGAAATCAAGCGGGCAAAGGACTCGATTTTGAATTCATTCGTCTTCCGCTTCGATTCGCCGGACAAAGTTTTACAGGAAAAAATGGCGTACGAGTTTTATGGCTATCCGCTGGATTTTCTGGAGAACTTTCAGAAGGGGATCGAGGGAGTGACGAAGGAAGATGTCGCGCGCGTGGCGGCAAAATATCTCCACCGCGATCAGATGGCGGTGCTGGTAGTGGGAAACACGAAAGAATTTGACAAGCCCTTGTCATCGCTTGGGACCGTGACGAAGCTGGATATAACGATTCCGGCGGCACCGGCGGGGCTGATGCCGGAGCAGGGGGAGCAGCGGTAGGGGCCGCGGGGGGCAATGGAGCACTGGGAGGGCGAAATGAGCAGGTTGTGATTCTCAATGCGCCTTTTATATTGTGTGTGATCGCCTGATTTCAGCAGATCTCGCGAATCGGTAGGGCATCCGGTAGTCACATTTTCTGCCGAGGCAGGGCGATACCGGCAGGAACAGCACGCTTCGGCTCTGCAAACAAGAATCCCTACGCTGCCCCTCGACGCTGGAACCGTTCGGTGGAACGTGATGCCTGCTTGTGCGCTCGTTCGATGATCGGCACCAGTCGTTCCGGCAGTTCGCTCTTCATCACGAAGTCATCCACCAACCAGAGAATTCGCTCCGGCATCTCGGAATATGCGGAGAGCAGGATGATCGGCAGGTGGGGAAACCGTTGTTTGATATGACTGGCTACGGCTTCCGCGTCCATGCCTTCCTGTTTGTACTCTAGTAGAACCGCAACGACCGGCGTGTTCTCCAACATCTTCATCACGGTGTAAGCGCTCGACGCAAGTTTGACGCAATACCCATGGGACTCTAGAGTTGCTTTTCGAATCTCCAGCATTTGTGGACGGTCATCGATGCACAATACAGTGGGGGAATCCATGGCTACATCTCCTCCGGATCGTTACAAGTGGGAAGTTGCAAGCCGTCGTGGGCTGGTTTTACGACACACCCGCCGCAACCTCAGCGCATGCGTTAGAACGGGCCGTGCGTCCAGGGAGGGCCGTGGATCACAAGATAGGCAACCTGAGAAAGCCTGTCTGTTCAAAATTGATCACTTTTCCAAGAGCTACTGTCTTGGGCATGACACCTTGAAATGGAGTTCGAGAATGGCAGTTAAGTGACGCCGATTCGCTTTTCCGAAGTTGCCCAACCCCTCGACCCGATCCCCAGGATTCAGTTTCAATAACTTTCGCGAAACACAAACGATCGCCAATTGGGTAACAGCAATGTTTCGTTTCAAAATGCTCTATCTCCTAACTCCTGTCGCGTTTGACGGGAGAAGGGAAAGAGATGGTCTCAGAGACACCCCCCCCTGGATAAAAACAAAAGGGTGAAAAAGGGTCAATGAGCGTAATCGCCTTATAGTTAGTCAGACAGTGAGATTTTGAGAAAGAGATTTCCACGACCGTCGCGGCGCGGCACGGCTGTGAAAATCTCTGTGGAGCAACTGCGGATGAAGGTTTCTGCGGGCTGCCTACAATAGCAGCCAGCAGGCGTCCCGCGGCTACGAGTGTAATCGCCAAACACGCGATGTTTTTAACCAGATTCTCGAGCAGTGGGACGCGCTTTGCTTCCAAAACGAATACTCAGATAAAGTCTGGAGCAACACCAAGCAAGACTCGTACTATAAGGGTTTCGCGGGAGCAAAGCCGGCCTGAACAATGGTTAAGGAGGGTAAGGAAGGAGCTATGTCAGAAAGCGAAGTTGTGCGGCAGGAATCCGAGTTCGCGGCGTTGGTGGGTATCGACTGGGCAGATCAGAAACATGCGTGGTGCGTACAGGCCGCGGGTACGACACAGCGGGAAAGCGGAGAGGTGGAACATACACCGGAAGCGGTCGAGGCGTGGATCGGGCAACTCTGTCAACGATTCGGCAATCGGCCGATTGCGGTGGCGGTGGAACAAGTGAAGGGAGCATTGGTGTTCATGCTCAGTAAGTATGAGCCCTTACATTTGTTTCCGGTGCCGCCGGCGATGTCGGCCAATCTGCGCAAAGCATTGTATCCGTCGGGAGTGAAGGATGACCCGCGGGATGCGGATCTGCTGGTGGATCTGTTGTTGCAGCATCGCGACAAACTGCGCCGTTTGTCGCCCGACAGTGAAGCCACGCGTCGGGTATGGCATCCATGTCCGGGTAGATCGAGGCCATCTTCTTCTAGAGGACGGCATTGGACCCAAGCGTCGTTGTGCTCGTTTGCCGCGCGTGGGGCACGGTCTCCGTCGATTAGTGGTGATCGGCTCGGACGGCGTCGTGTCGCTCGCAGCGCTGCGATGGCTCTCAGATCAGAAGGCCAGTTTTGTGATGCTTGAGCGGGATGGCTCCGTGCTGGCAACGACCGGCCCGGTTCGCTCTTCGGATGTTAGACTCCGTCGCTCTCAGGCACTTGCCCACGTATCTGGTGCCGCCCTGCGTATCACGCGCGAACTGATCAGACAGAAGCTCACCGGACAAGAGCTGGTCGCTCGAAACAAACTCCTCGACTCAACAACCGCGGACAGAATCGCAACGTTCAGCGCGGAATTGCCGACAGCTGAGAACATTGCGTCCATCCGGCTCATCGAAGCTCAGGCCGCGTTAGCATACTGGTCAGCGTGGCGCACGCTTCCGCTTATTTTTCCAAAGAAGGATTTACCCAGAGTTCCAGAGCATTGGCGAAACTTCGGGACAAGGATTTCCGCTTTGACCGGATCGCCCCGACTTGCAGTGACTCCTGGCTGCGCCATGATGAATTACCTATATGCATTGCTTGAGGCAGAGACCAGCCTTGCCGCACGTGCCTTGGGTTTAGACGCGGCGATGGGAATATTTCATGTCGACCAGCCCAATCGAGACAGCCTAGCTTGTGACCTGATGGAACCGGTGCGCCCGCAAGTGGACGCGTATCTGCTGGATTGGATTACGACTCAGCCACTCAAACGGGAATGGTTTTTCGAAAAGTCTGACGGGAACGCAAGATTGATGACATCACTTACCGAGAAGCTTTCCCAAACATCTGCGTCATGGGGTCGTGCGGTTGCGCCGGTTGCCGAGTGGGTTGCGCAAGCACTGTGGAACTCTACTGGCAAATCAGCAAGCAAGGGACCGACGGTGCCGACCCGCCTCACGCAGCGACGCAGAAGCGAAGGCAGGAGAAACATATTTCACGTTCAGATGAGTCCGATCCCTCGCGTGAAGAACGTCTGCGAGGTTTGTGGCGCGGAGGGAGTGAAGAACCGCTACTGCCGCTCATGTGCGGTTGATGCATCGCGAGAAACAATGGCGCAGGTCGCCCTCCTTGGTCACGCAAAGCCTAAGAGCAAGAAAACCAAGACCCACATTTCCAAGACCCTGAGCGACCACGCCGTGGCGAATTCGTGGTGGGACACGTCCAGCCTGCCAAGCTGGCTAAACGAGGAATGCTACGTCCAGAAGATTCAGCCGCAACTCAGGGCGATCAAAGTTCGGGAAATATCGGAGGTTATGCACATCTCGAAACCCTACGCCGCTCTCATCCGCTCAAGCAGACGTCGCCCGCATCCGAGGCACTGGGAGGCGCTGGCGAAACTGGTGGGAGTTTCGGTAGAGGGGGAAGAGCGCTAACGATCGCCTGACACTCGGGGAGAGGGTCTGTATCCGCCTTCACAACGGTTAGGTCCTCTGCGGTTACCAATCTCAGATCACTTTGAACCAGCGAAGTCCGTACAAGATGGCTCCGACGACTCCCAGCCCGACGAATACCTTAACGGCGATCCATGTGTTGCGTTTTGCTTTTTGATAGATAGCCTCACCGTCACGAACTCGATTCCAGTTCTCCTTCAGAATTATCTGGGAGTTGTCCACCAACGTATTGACCAGACCGTCGAGTTCATGGAACTGAGGCTTGGGACTGGCAAATAAAGATTTAAGCTTTTCCAACGTGTTGAGCACAGCCTTAGTTGCTGGTCCTTCTTTCTCCCCTTTTTCGTTCGGGTTGAGCCGTAACCTGATTCGCACTATCACTCTGTTAAAGCCAGTCAACTCTCCCTTTACTCTGTGCCACAGCTTGTCTTGGTCATCATCATCCTGTTCGACGATTGATTCACCGTGGATTGCGATGACACGACCAACGATGATGGCGATGTCTTTCCGTAGGGCGTCTATCCACTGCTGACGGCGCTCGGAGACCGATTGTTCCTTGCTGGTAATGAGGCTAAGAAATGACACGACCCCAGTGATTATCGCCGCTATTATGGCGACGGCTCCAGCGATGATCGCCGCTACGATTAGACCGCCCGCTTCAGTCATAAGCATCACTCCTCACCGAGTGGTTTGACTGCTTTCACTAGCTTCTTCTCCTCAATTTTTTCAAGTAACTGTCTGTAATTTTCCTCGCACTGAGTCAGCATGTCCTCGTCGGTAATCTCATCGCCAAGATCAATGCGTAGGTTCCCACCACCGGTCGGAAAGTAATGCTCAGCCGCAACCTTCCACCAAGTACCGTCTGGTTTGCGAATGACGCTCCACGATCTGGGACGATCCTCGGTGCCTCCCTCGATTTTGTACCAGCCCGGATAATCTGCGAGTTCGCCCCCACCTTGGAAAAACTGCTTGGCAGTGTTCACGCTTCGCTCCTTTTAGAACTTCAACTTTCTCGGTCGTAGATCAGGGAGCAACCACACGGAACCAGTCCCGCATCACCTGCTTCACTCGGTTTATCTCCTCCTCAGAGATGTCGGACATGTGGCAGACGGCGTTGCGGATGTGCGATATGCCCCGGCCTTCCTGAATCAGGAACTTGTCTCGAACCGTGTTCCTGAAGGTAGCTTTCCAGTTTTCGGTTTCGTCCATTATCCTCAGCAATTGAGGGAGGGTTGTGAGGGCAAGTTTGGAACGTGAACTCAATGCCATCCACTGCTTCTGTGCCTCGGTTTCTTCCAGACCTTTAACTTCAGTCTGTACGTCTGGCGGCACTTTATCCCACCAGTTCACCTTATCCAATTCAGATAGGCTCTCCAGCACGAACTGTCGCAAGAAATTCTCGAAGATGAAGAACAGCTTATACACCTCCGCTGCTGCCACGGCCCGGCGAAGTTCTTTAGGGAGCACCAAGGCTAGATCTTCCGTCGACGATAGCAACAATGACTGCGATGGAACAACATCCGGCAGTTTGCTGACGGCATTCTGCGACGACTGCCCCAGCATCAGAAACAATGATAGTTGGCCGTCGTTCAACTGAATGTCCTCCGCAGAGCGTTGAAGATGTTTAGATAAGTATCTTCGGTGCCATTCGCTGGCAGATGGACTTGAATGTTGAAATGGAAGTCCGTCCGCAATCCGGTGGGCGGAATCACGGGCGGGGTGGGCGGGGGCGTATCCTTCCCCTCTGGTGGTTGCTTATCCTTCACCGATTTAGAGAAGTCGGCGTTCTTTACCAAAGAATTGAATGTGTAAGCAAAATCTGAGCTACAACACCCTTTTCGCTCCCCGTAACCTGAGAAATGAGGCCCTTCAACGGTTCGGGCTGTAATTCGTTCGCCTTTTCGTTTGCCTCAAATAGTGGTGCATATACCTTCCGAATGCCGTCTGCAATTGCTGCTCCGGCAACGTCTTTGTTCTTCAGCAAACCGTAAGTTTCAGTTGGGCGTCCACCTGTATCAAGAAACCCGAGCTTCTTGAGCATGTTGATTAACCCTCGGTCAGCGGTAGATTTCAGGCCGATGGTATCGGTGAGGAAGCTCGTCGTGAACGCCTCGGGAGCCTTCGCGGTAAGTATCTTTTCAAACAGCTTGCTCATGTTTTTGCATGAGGCTAAATAGAACAGGTCTTTGGCCAAAGGTTTCCCTCCATTTTCAGAAAATGATACTCCCGAAGTTATGCAGGAAGAAAGGCTTCTTGGATCACTTGCTTGGCGTGCCCTTCGCCTGTACGATCAGCCAACTCCAATGGCTCATGGTTTGTCCACCGGGTATCGGCCACGGAGCTAATCGGACTCGGAGTCGTATGAGACGGCAATTGAAAAACGGCCACAGGAAAATGGTGCAACAATGAAAATGGCTATACTCGACGATGAGCCGCCGCAAGGTCAAAACGCCGACCATTCTTTATGAGTATGCGATCCTGCCTTACGCCAACCTTAGCGTAATTCCCCTCGGGCGTCAGTCGGATTTCAAAATCAGTAAGTTCGTAGTCTGGCGCGATACCCCGGAAAACTGGAAGCGCTTTCTGGAAATTGAACGTCCGAACGACCAATTATCCCGGTGCGTTGATCGGGATGGTCAGCCTTTGTTTGGAAACCGATTCGTGCCCCGATCTCGCGCTTTCCCACGCGCCCCGCACAACTCAAAATTCACATTCCCACAGGGGGGTGTCTCTGGGACCATCTCTTTCCCTTCTCCCCTGTCGCGTTTGACGGGAGAAGGGAAAGAGATGGTCCCAGAGCGCCCCCCCTGTATGTAGATGTAAAAGTTAAGAGTGACAACTTGATTGGCGTGCGCTGGTGCGTGCGTGAGTTGAAGTTGAGAGAAGTTGTGCGGGAATTGATGGGCTAGAATGTTGCTTTTACCAAGCGAGCCGTCGTGGGGTCATAGACATATTGAGTGATTGTCCCATCCTTTATGCGCTCGACCACTTCGTTCACGACAAAAAGAGGAACGAGGAACCACTCGCGCGGTTTGACCGGGTTGCCGAAGCGATCCTTGATTTCGATATCCAACTGCGTGAGATCGAACACGCGATGAATTATATTCTCCAGCTTAATTCGGTTGACGTTGTAGAGCTCATAAGTGGCGATGACTTCCACGTCGGCCATCAGGAAGGTCGGATCTAGGTTTGCGTTCGCGATGCGTGCCTCCACCTTACTGCCCGTGACGCCGATTTTGTGCAGAATATCGCGGTTAGCGACGACAACCGGATGATTCGACTTGCTCCGCAGAACATAGATCGTTCCACTTGCCAGATCATCCTCGGCGCGTTCCTCCGCGAACAGAGGCCCCATGTCGGGATTGGTGATGAGCCGTCCCGCCGCGTCGCGATGAAGAGCACGCTGAAAGGAGCGCATTAGCAAATTGCTCTCGGTTCCGTTGTCGTAGATGACACGCAAACGGCTATCGCGACGGTCGTACTGCGTCCTGAAGTCCTGACCCACCTCGGCGATGTAGGCAATCTGACCCTGAACAATGAAGTACTCGCCATTCTGAATCTCAGCCATCTTAATCTCGTCCATAGTCTGGACCGGTAGCGTATGGCGGACGCCGGACTTCAACTCTCTCTTTACTCGTTCGAAAAGAGGCTTGTACTTCTCGAAGTCCTCGCAGACATTGCGATTGGCGATTTCTTCCGCGGCCCGTTTATCAGCGCTCTTGCGGACATGCCGCAGCTCGGTGATGCCGCTCGCGCCCGCTAGTTCGGCAAGTAACTCGTCGTCGGGCGGCGTACCCCTGGCGGCAGCGACAGTCTCAGCGCCAAGAAACAGCCCTTGGCGATCCAGCGGCAAGAGCAGCGAACGACATTCCTCAAGCGTGCGCAGGCGATCAAGCCGCACGGCATACAGCCGCTCAAAAATGTCGCGATCTTCGCCATGCTTTGGGGCGCTACCGTGTTTCTCGACAAACCGTTGTATCTCCTCAAATCCGGCAATGATGCGCTCCTCCCGGGGCGAGCGTCCGCCTTTCTTCTCCGGCTCCGCGAAGTCGTCCAGTTCCGAGCGCAGTTTGTCGAGGTCGATCTCACTCATAGCGACCCTCATCCTTGTAGCGTACAAAGGCGGCGGCGCCTTCGGCCATCCGTCTTTCCCAGGCATCCTGCGAGGTGAGCGATGGGAGCCGTCCCCGTTCCTTCTTGAACCTAAAGGCGCGCACGGCAAGTTCCTTCGCTTCTTCCGGCGTCAAGCTCGTCCGCTTAGCAGCAATCACTGCCGCGACCTGTTTCAGGCTGTCCTCGGTCATGGCTTTTGCGAGAATCGCATAAGCTTCGCCGAACGGGTTGATACGGTCGATCAGGTCGATGTCGAGTTCTCGCACATCCATATGCGCACCGATGCGCATGAGTTTGAGCTGGTGAGCTCGCTTTGCGAGGGCGTTCGCCCCTTTGTCGGGGCTGGCAAGTCTGACCCGCCTCACGGCGTCGATACGGTCTCTGATTGACTCAATGGCTTGCGCCTCCTGAAGATCGCGATGTTCGATCCAAATGCATAACCTGCCACCGCCGTTAATGAAGTCATTCGCCCCGTAGATACATCGAATGAACTTGTCTCGCTGTACTGCATCCAGATTGAGGGAGGGCAAGTCCTCAGGTCGCAAAAGGAGATGACCGCCATCGGATGGTTTATTGCCGAACTCCATCACGCTCAGGTCGCCAATTGGGGAATCGCGCTTCTCGACAATAGTGCGAGAGCCAAGGGTAAGATAGGGCGTGATTGATACTCCCTCTCTGACGATCACGTTGTCTTTCTCATCGTGTTCGTAAAGACGACGAGGTCCACTGATCGACGAGCCAATCCCGACCACGACCACCGTGACGCCAGCCTTATGGCTGGCGAGATTAGACCACTTGAACGACGTGTATGCGAACAAAATATCGCAACCTGCATGAAATAGGACCGGCCACAGTATCGATACAGATTGCCCTTGGCAGATCGAATTTGTCGCCACAAAGGCGGCAACCGCATTCGTCGTCTTCTGGTACTCAGCCACCTTAATGAACCAACCGGCAACGTAGTCGAGGAAACCACTGGAAGAGGTTCGTCCCTTAAGGAGGTCGCGAATCTCCTTCTTTTGCTCAGCACTCTGGTATGTGAAGCCAAGATAGGGTGGATTCCCGCAGATATAGGTCTCTCCGCCTTCATTCTCAAAGTCGATCTGTACTTGATCCAATGGTGTGCTGAACAGGTCATCTGCCTGTAATTTCACGCCCGTTCCTGTCGGCGGACAGATGCTTAGCCAGTCCAGCCGCAGCGCGTTGCCGCACGTGATCCAGTTTTGCGCGTCGAGTGGCAGAAATTCGGCCAACGCTTCCTTCTGTCCGCGATAGAGCACGTCGCATTGAAACTCGGCAATAATGAGCGCAAGGCGCGCCACCTCGGCTGGAAAGTCGCGCAGCTCAATACCGCGAAAGTTCGTCAGAGGAATGTCCGAGCGCCGATCCGGTTCGTTTCGACGTCTGTTGATCTCGGCCTCTATTGCGCGCATTTCCTTGTAGGCAATGACGAGAAAGTTGCCGGAACCGCAAGCTGGGTCGAGAACCCTGATCTTCGGCAGCCGCTTGCGCAGGTTCAACAGCATTCGGGAATTGTCGCCTGCCGCCTGAAGGTTCGCGCGCAGGTCGTCGAGGAACAGCGGGTTGAGCACCTTCAGGATGTTGGGGACGCTCGTGTAGTGCATGCCAAGCGCGCCGCGTTCCTCGTCATCCGCAACAGCCTGGATCATCGACCCGAAGATGTCCGGGTTAATCTTCGTCCAATCCAGATTGCCAATGTGGAGCAGATAAGAGCGAGCGATCCGGCTGAAGCGCGGCACGTCCATGTTGCCTGAAAATAGGCCGCCGTTCACATAGGGAAACATGTCGGCCCATCGGGGTATCCTGGCGCTCTCCCGATCCTCGTTCTTTGTGTTCATGGCGCGGAAAAGTTCGCCGATCACCTCATTGGTGTTGGATGAGTCCTTGGCGCTCATCCGCGCGATAGAATCGGTGAATAGACCAGCTCCTTTGAAGATGTCGGTGTCCTCGGCGAAGAAACAGAAGATCAGCCGCGCCATGAAGTGATTCATGTCGTGACGGCGCTCCGACGTGCCCCACGCTGGGTTGTCTTTCAGAAGCTCGACATAGAGCCGGTTCAGGCGGCTGGTCGCCCTGATGTCGAAAGCGTTCTCACTGATTTGCCTGACGGTCGTGATGCCCGCAAGCGGCAGGAAGAAGCCGAAATGGTCGGGAAAATCCTTGTAAGCGCAGGCAACGGTTTCACCGCTCGCCAAGTCCTCCGCCTCAAAATCCACACCGTCGGTTGCCAGTGTGAACTTCGCCTTCGCTTTAGCCGTCGCGGGGCTCTCCTTCAGAGCCGTTAGCGTTTTCGTGACCTGTCCCCTGTTACATGTGACGATGTGAATGTTGCTGGTCTGAGGCACACCACCAAGGTCGGACTTGTTCGAGGCGCCGGTACGCAGCCTCTTGATCGTCGTGTCCTTGTTGCCAAAAGCTTCGAGGAAGGCGTACGGAAAATTCTCGGAGTCAAACGGCTGATCCGCCAACTGCGAAATGGCTTCTTCTATTTCAACTGCGTTCAACTGTGCGCCTCTCCGTGACCCAACCAAACAACCTTTGCCAGATCAAGAATAAGCGAAAATCACGAGGCTGGTACTTTCTTTCAACATATCTGTACCGGCACCGACAGTAACCGACATTTCAGATGTTCTTGCTGTGCAGATCATGGATCGCCTTGGTCAGTTTTCGGAGGGTGCGCGGCTTGATGGTATTTTTTCCATTCTTGAAGTTCCTGATGGCGCACTCGGCAACTCCGGACTTGCGAGAGAGCAGCTTCGTGGAAAATTGTTTGGCTTGCCCCCGGATCTCGTTCAGATATTGCGGGTCAACGATTCTTTCGTACTCGCGGAATGTCTCGTGTGTTGGGTCCAAGATTCCGGCTTCGGCCATCATGGACAGATCGGGACCACTCGCCCAGCGCGTTGACGCCTCTCTCCCAATGTAACGAAATTCACCTGCACGGATATGCCGTCTCATGAGCAGGCCGATCGTCTTGCTCGTGCATGTGCCACCGTTGGGAGTGCAAAACTTCGATTCGGCTCGGGACAGGATGCGATTGATTTCGTCTTCCATTGTCCTGAGACAGAGCCAGCCCGCAGACTTCGGTAAGGTGGCCGATTTCTGATCGTGAATGAAAAAAGTTTCGCCGCTCACGACATTGACCATCGGGCGTCCGTGCAAGTCATTGAGTTTTTCCGTGTAGGGCATGACAAAGAATCCCTTCCAAAGCAGGTTTATCTCCTTTTTCGGAAATGGAACCGTGACAATCGTGAATGGACGTAAATCATCTTTGAAGTAGCCGAGTCGCTCTAGGACTTGAGGCGTTGTGATTGGCACCGTCATGACCGCTGGCTGCTTTAACCAGCTCGGGGGTACATGTTGAAGGCGCAGCTCTCGCGAAAGAATGAAATGCCATGCCTCAAAAATCCAAGGCGGCAAGGCCTCAGTCCATTTTCGGCCCTTCTTTCGCTCCCAGTCAGCAATGCTGTAGGGAGACTGCAGGAACCCCAAGCCATGACCGGAAGGCTTTCGGATGGTGAGCTTGCCTCCGTCAAGATTGAAAAGGCAGTACAGCTTTGCCGAGATGCAGTAGGCGTAAAGTTGCTCGCGTTGGCCATCGGGACGGAAGTTTTCCTTCTCCAATTTCAGAAAAGCTACTTTTAGGGTTTTCCGCCACGGGTTGAGAGTTTCGAACCGCTCGCGCAGATGCTCCACTTCGGCCTCCGAAAGTGCTCGCACAGCGGAATGTCCACTTGGCACTCTGTAAGTCTTAAGCCTGCGTGAACCGCCCGCGCACGGAACCAAGCCACCTTTCTTGGTTGACACGATCATCGCGCTGTCGGTGTCCATGGCTGCAATTTGTCCTCCCATATCTCCGACGGCACGCTCAAGCATGGCGCACAGCAAATGTGATCCGCCTGTCACGAGCGAAGCCATGATGGGGCAGTAGAATTCGGCTGGCTCCTCCCACAGCTTCGTTTTCGGAGTCAGATAGATGGTTTGACCGGAAAAGACATGTAAAGGAGACGGCGAGTCGAGGTCTTTGACGTTCATTTGGCATAGCAAACCGAAGGCAGCGCTATTCGCTGCAACTTTCAATCCACCTGCCAGATGTGGATTCTTCTCTTTCACCGAGGTACGTAATTCGACCAGCTTCACAGCCAAGTCATCGCGAAGCGGATCGACATCGAGTTGGCCATAGAGCTTTATGGGCTGCAGACCGGGTTGCAATCCGTGCGGGACGATTACAAATGCATCCAGAATCTTGATCGGCTTGCCAGTAATCAGCTTCGCGGCTACAGCATCCGGTCCTGTAATCCAAATGTGCTGCTTTGAAGTTAGGAAGTTCCATCCCAACGTTGGATCGGAGCCTTCCCGCTGGCCAAACTTTGCCCGCAGCGGCAGAACGTCTTCGCAGGGCTCGACGCGCGCGTACCAGCGGAGTTTTCTCCAAAAGGCTGGCTGAAAACAATCGTCGAGGGTAACGCGCTCTAACAACTCGCGCGCTTCGACGGTGAAATCCGGAAAGTCCAATCTCTGAGCGCAGAGCACTTCCGGGCAATTCAAGAGATGGCTTACGGCTGGGAACTGCGCATGGAAATCGACATAGGTCACGGGCACCGGAGTTCGTCTGATCAGACATTCGGCACGTCCGGCGTTGAAGGCCTGCATGGCGATGCCGTTGATTTGGTGCGGAATCTTGAATTTTTCCTGGGGAGGTTTGATACCCATTAGAGCTAAGTCTTTTTTTGCCAGCGTTGCAGGCGAGTAACAGCTGTCGCGTTTGACGGGGTCCGATCTAAGAGTTATTATAGGCGAACAAATAGCGAATATAGACGTTGCTTATGGCTATGCTACCGTTGCTTCCCGATGCCGAGTCCCAGCCCGAGTCCCAGCCAAAGTTAATCGGCATCGCTCGTCTCGCGGCAGCCGGCGAATCGGTTCGGGAGGGGCACAATGTTGAGTACTTTACTTTGGGGACTCGATCTCTTCTTAGTCGCGTGGTGAGCGCGCGGCAGCTTCCGTTTACCTGGGCGATCAATCCTTATCGGGGATGCGAGTTTGCCTGCAAATATTGTTATGCGCGCTATACGCACGAGTTCATGGAACTGCGCGATGGGATGGACTTTGAGCGGAAGATTTTCATTAAGCAGCATGCGGCGGGGCTGCTGCGATCGGAGTTGAAGAAGGTCAAGCGCGGAGAGCCGATTGCGATTGGCACGGCCACCGATCCATATCAGCCGGCGGAGCGGCGGTTTGAGGTGACGCGAGCGATTCTTGAAGAGTTAGCGAAGCATTCGGGCCTGGAGATTGGAATCGTGACCAAGTCGAACCTGGTTACGCGCGATGCGGAGATTCTGCGAAGGGTCAGCGAGCAGAACAGAATTTTCGTGAATGTGACGGTGACCACGGTGGATATTGAACTGGCGCGCAAACTGGAACCGCGGGCGCCGCGTCCGGATCTGCGGCTGGAGGCGGTGCGGCAGTTGAATCTTGCGGGGGTGAATGCGGGCGTGATCTGCGCTCCGGTGCTACCGGATATCACGGACCATCCTCGGGACCTGGAGGCGTTGGTCAAAGCTGCAAGTGACGTTGGCGCGAAGTACATCTATGCCAATCCGCTTTTTCTTAAGCCCTGTTCGGCGGCGGTTTTTATGCCGTTTCTGGCGGAGCACTTCCCTGCCCTGGTTGACGGATACAGGAAGCGCTATGAGAGCCGTGCATTCCTGCCGAAAGGATATTCGGAGCGGTTGTCGCAGTTGATGTCGGCTTTGCGGCAGAAATACAAAATTGGAAATGAGCACGCGCGGCGCAGTCGCAGCGCGCATATTGAAGTCTCGCAGATGGATTTATTTTAGAACATCGGTTGCGACAGCAATGCCTTCTATTTCTCTTGCTTGCCAGGGAGGCGCGGGGTAAATCGATAAGTCGATTGGCGGCCTGCCCTATAATGATTGCTCCGCCATGGCCTCTACTCAGCAGACTATTCCGCCCCCGCAGCCTCTGAAGGGCAAAGCTCGCCGGTTCTGGTTTCGCGTGAGCGAAGGCACGGCGGTGAACCAGCTCTGGTCGCAACTGCAAAAGGATGCGCGCTCCAGCTATCGGCTGTATTCGGCGGGGCTGGAGAATCTGCAGGAAGAGCCGTCGCGACGGCGGCGATTCTGGCGGTGGGCGAAGGCTCTGTTCTGGGCAATCCTGGAGAAGCTGACTCCGGCGCGGCGCGTGCTGGTGCTGGCGGGGTTGATTTTTCTGTTCTTTTCTTCCAGCTCATTTTCCTACAAAGATGAGGCCGGACACGTTGAAATCTTTCAAATGGACTTCCACGTCGTCGGTGGATTGCTTCTGTTTGCCGTCCTGTTGCTGGAACTGGCGGACCGTGTGGTGATGAAGCGCGACTTGGAGATCGCGAAGGATATTCAGGCATGGCTTCTGCCGGGCGCGCCGCTGCAGATTTCGGGATATCAGATTGCTTATGCGACGCGTCCGGCGAACACAGTGGCGGGCGATTACTATGACGTGATCTTGCGGCCGGGGCGTACGGCGAGCGACGGGCGCATTTTGTTTGTGGTCGCCGATGTGGCGGGAAAAAGTATTCCGGCGGCGATGCTGATGGCGACTTTTCAGGCCAGTCTGCGGACGCTGTCGACGAGCGGTGTTGGGCTGGCGGAACTGGTGGCGGGGGTGAATCAGTACGCTTGTTCAAACAGCATGGGAGGAGTTCGCTTCACGACTGCTTTTTTTGCAGAGCTCGATCCGGCGGCGGGAGACATCGCTTATGTCAACGCCGGGCATAACGTTCCGCTTCTTCGCAAGAAGGCGGGCGCGATCGAACGGCTGGAAGTGGGCGGCATTCCGATCGGGATTTTCGGCGAGTCGCCCTACCAGGTGGGAACGGCGCGGCTGGAGGCCGGTGACTGGCTGGTGATTTTCACCGACGGCGTGGTCGAGGCGGAAAATTCGAAGACGGAAGAGTATGGAGAGCCGGAATTGATACGGCTGGTGGATCGCGAGGCGGGGGCGGCCCCTGCGGAAATGTTGCGGAGCCTGATGGCGGAGTTGGACAAGTTTGTGGGGAATACTCCGCAGCACGATGACATTACTTGTTTGCTGTTGAAGCACACGTAGGGACCGCTGCCGGCTGGCCGCTCTCAGTTGTCAGTTATCAGTTTTCAGTTATCAGTTTTCAGTTGCGGTTCGTCAGCTCGGCGACGGAAAGCAGCTGCCCGGCTGCGCTTTGCGCCTGGCTTAAGTTAGGGGAGATTTTGCGGGCTTCGTTGGTCGCCTGCTCAGCATCGTCTTGACGGCCGGCTTGGCGCAGAGCTTGCGCTAGCAAGAGAAAGTTCACGTCGCTCGGATCAATTTTTACCGCGTGTGCCAAATTGGCGACTGCTTCGTTGGATTTTTCCTGACTGAGCGCTACCAAACTAGAACCGATTAGCGCCATTTCATTTTCCGGGCGCAGGCGCAGGGCATTCTCGTAGCTCTCGGCGGCTTCGTCGTATTGGCGCAGTTGCAGGTGGGCTTGGCCGAGCGCGCTCCAGGCAGCGGATTGAAGCCTGGAGTCGTTATTGTTGGCGGACGCGCGCAGCACTGAATTGGATTCTTCGATCGCTTCCTGGGCATGACCGACGCGCTCTTCATATAAAGCCAGGGCGACGACCTGAGCAGGCGGATACTTATGCAGCGCGTTCGCCGCGCGGAATTCGACCACGGCTTCATCGGATCGTCCCTGCTTGGCGAGAGCGAGGGCGAGATTGTCGTGCGCCATGTAATTACGCTCGGTGACGCTCAAGGTGTAGCGCCAGAGAGTTTCGTCGTCGCGCCAGTAGCTAAGTTGGTGGTAAGTGAGAAATCCTAGAGAGCAAATAACGACGGCGGCAGCGGCGAGCCACGCCGGGCTGGTGCGAGGATGCGAGGTTTGCGCGCTTTGTGCCTGAGTGTTTGTCGCCCAGTCATTCACAGTCCAAACCACAGCGATGAACAAACCGATGAATGGAATGTAGGCAAAGCGGTCGGCCATGGCTTGCTCGCCGACGGTGACGATTCCGATCATGGGGACTAACGTTCCCAGAAACCACAGCCAGCCAACCAGCAAATAGCGGCGATCACGCCAGTGGCATACGAGCGCGGAAATCAAAAGCAGTAGAGACAGGGCGCCCATTACCTCAACTGGCGGCAGCGAATTCCCGGGATGCGGATACATCGGAGCGAGATGGGAGGGCCAAAACATTTTCCCCAGATAGCGCACATAGGAAACGAAGACATTGTCGATGCGCGCGGGTATGGATACTTCCGCCGCCGTGCGAACTGCGGAGCCAGCGCGCTGCGCGATCACCGTGATGACCGAATCTGCCGCAGCGAGCATGAAGAGCGGCCATTTCTCCCAGACTAGAAAGCTGAGCGAACGTGCGGCAGGCGATGCGGACGAACCGGTAGCGACGGCTGATTCCGCGTGCGCTTGCGATCCGCTTATATGCGATACAGCAAGGCGCTGGAGCGGCCAGTAATCCCAGAGCAGGAGCACAAAGGGCAGAGTGACGATCTGCGGCTTGGCCATCAATCCCACGGCAAATAAAATCGCGACCCACGCGTAGAGAGATCGTTTGCCGGTGCGCGCATAGAGGTCATAGGCGTGCAGAGCAAGCAGGAAGAACGTCATGCTCAGGACATTCTTGCGCTCGGCTACCCAGGCTACTGATTCGACGTTGATGGGATGGAGCGCGAACAACGCGCTTACGATCAGGCTCGGCCATGTGAGCCCGGTCGCCCGCCACAACAATAAAAAGAGCAGCACTGCGTCGGCGGCGTGCAACAGGAGGTTGATGTAGTGGTGTCCAACCGGATTGAGTCCAAACATCTGGCAATCCGCGGCGTGCGACAACCATGTCATCGGATGCCAGTTTGCGACGTGAAAGGTTGTGAACGACCACTTAATGGTATTCCACGTCAGGCCGCTCTGAACCTGAGGATTCTTCACAATATAGGCAGAATCATCGAATTCGATGAATCCGTTATGAACGATGGGATTGTAAAAAGCGAGCGTGGCTGCTACCAGCAGCAGGCAGAAGATGACTACGCGCTTTTCTACGGAGGCTGGCATGTCGTAGAGCAGTCGAGACGCGGTCTAAAACGGCGCACCGCCCTAGGACAATTTTAGCGAAATTGGATTCCCTGCGATCGTTCTGAGAAAGCCGCCGCCAATCCGAAGTAACATCTCCTAAAGTGCGGGTTATCCGGGTAGAGTGCGGGTTATCCGGGCATCAGTTCGCGATACATCTGGTGGAAGGCGTGGACGCCTTTTTCCTGCTTCACACTGTAGCGGCCGCTGAGATAGCTGCGGGAGTGGAGGTTTTTCTGCACGATCTCGCAGATGCTGACGTCTTCTACCTGTATCTCGTCGCTGAAGGCTAAAGCTTTGGCTGCCGCTTCGCCGCCTAGATCCTGCTCGGGCAGATACCATTCGAAGATGGCCAGGGTGCGCTCGAGGGCAAGCGGCAGGATGATGTTCAACGAGACATTATCGGGATAACAGTTGAGCATCCAGTTGGGGAAGATCCAGAAATAGTCGGCGGTGAGGTCTTTGCCCGAATGCTGGCCCGATTCGTACCGCCGAGGAGTCGCGTCGCCGGGCTGAGCGCCGCGGATTGGAGTCCACTGGCGAACGTACTGCGGGTAAGGCTCGACTACGTAGCCGCCGTAGTTGATTTCGCGATTGAGCGCCGGATGAACGCTCGGTACGTGATAGCCCTCGAGATAATTGTCGATATAAGTTTTCCAGTTGCAGTTCATCTCGTAGGTACGGCGCTCGGAGAACTTCATGTTGCGGAAATCGAACTTCTCGGCCTGGACGGGCAGTTCGCCGAGCGATTCGCGTAAAGGGCGCGCCTCGGGATCGAGATTGACGAAGATGAGGTTGAACCACTCTTCGAGACGCACAGGAGCGAGGCCAAAGTCTGCGGGATCGAAATCCTCAACGCCGTCAAATTCCGGGGTGACCAGCAGTGCGCCGTCGAGGCGGTAAGTCCAGCCGTGGTAGCCACAGCGGAAGAGCTTGCGATTGCCGCAGCCGGTGGCAGGATTGCCGGCGCGATGGCGGCAGACGTTATAGAAGCCGCGAAGGACTCCGTCGTCGCCACGGACGATGAGAAGCGGCTCCCCGACGAGGTCGAAGGTAAAGTAGTCGCCGGGATTTGCGGCCTGGTGAACATGGCCGACAACTTGCCAGGTTGAGGCGAAGATGGTGGCTTTTTCCCGCTCAAAAGCTGCCGGAGTGAAATAGAGAGGCGCGGGAAGGGTAGAAGCGCGGGCGATGTCGCGATCGGTGTTGAGTTGCAGGTTTGGCATGGCTCTCCGGCGAGGGGCCATTTTACCGCAGCGGAGAAACGCTTGCGTGAACTCTCCGCAGTTACCAAGGGTACTTATTCTTCGCAGTTCCTTTCCGCCGACGTTCGTGTCTAGTTGAGAATAGTTGAATCCATGAGTTCGTCCTCTTCTGCCGCAGCCATGAAACGTCTGGAAGAACCTCGATTCTCGAGTTCCTCCAGGCCGTTTCAGTCGCCGAGGAGCCGCACGCTGCTGTTTTGCCTGCTGCTGACCGTGGCCGTGCTTATTTCCTATAACCCGGTGACGAACAATGGGTTCCTCAGATATGACGACGACAGATACATCGCCGACAACCTGCATGTAAGAGCGGGCGTCACCTGGACCACGGTGAAATGGGCGTTTACCACCTATGAAGTGGCGAACTGGCATCCGCTGACCTGGCTTTCCCATGCCCTTGACTGCGAACTTTTCGGCCTGAAACCGGCGGGTCATCACTACATGAATGTCCTGCTGCACGCGGTCAATGCAGTGCTTCTCTTTCTATTGCTCCAGAGCGCCACGGGATTTCGCTGGCGCAGCCTGATGGTCGCTGCTCTTTTTGCGCTGCATCCGATCAATGTCGAGTCCGTGGCCTGGATAGCGGAGCGGAAGAATGTATTGAGCATGATGTTTTTTCTGCTCGCCTTGTATGCCTACGGCTGGTATGCGCGGCGACCGGGGCTTGGCCGATACGCAACGGTGGCAGTTTGCTTCGCACTGGCACTGCTCAGCAAGCCCCAGGTGATCACATTTCCGTTTGTGCTTTTGCTGTGGGATTACTGGCCGCTCGGCCGTGTGGGTGGTTCGGATTCTTTCGCGGAGCGGGGGCAAGACCTTTTTGGATGGCGGAGTGCATGGCTGCTGCTCGAAAAGTTGCCCCTGCTTTTGCTCTCGGCAGCAAGCGCCGTGGTTACGATGAAGGCTCAGAAGGCGGGAGGCGCCGTCAAGAATCTTTCTGAGTATAGTTTCCTCCTGCGGCTGGAAACCGCCGCGATTTCGTATGTTCGCTACATCGGGAAGGCTTTCTGGCCAGCGAAATTAGTGGGGCTCTATCCTCACCCTGACAAGCTTTATCCTGCGTGGCAAGCGGGCGCGGCAGTGGTTTTGTTGATTCTCGTCACCGCTTGGGCGCTCCGTTGCCGGAAGCAGCGGTATCTTGCTGTCGGATGGCTCTGGTTTCTGGGCACACTGGTACCCATGATCGGGCTCGTACAGGTCGGACTCCAGGCGATGGCCGATCGCTACGCTTACCTCCCGTTCATAGGCCTGTTTCTTATGTCGATCTGGCTCGCGGGTGAATGGGCCGATGCTCGCAAAATTTCGCCCAAATGGCTTGCCGTCCCAGCGGTTGCTTGTCTGCTCACGCTCGGCACGCTCACCTACCGGCAAGTTGGCTACTGGCACGATACGCAGTCGTTCTGGCTGCGCACTTTGGCGCTCACTCATGACAACTATGTCGCTGAGGCTAATTTGGGCGAGTTCTTGTTTAACCAGGGAAGATCCGATGAAGCTGCCAACCATTTCCGCGCCGCGCTGGCGATTCGTCCGCAGGGCATGATTGCCAATCTGAATCTGGGCGCGTACGAGGACCGTCGCGGCAATTTGCCTGCAGCCATTGACCATTATCAGATGGTAATTAATCACGCGGGCGACGTCGGTATGCGCGCAACCGCCTATGGAAGTCTCGGATTTGTTTATCGCCAAATGGGACAGTCGATGAAAGCCAAGCAGTGTTTCGAAACAGCTCTGACGTTGGCTCCGGAGCGGACCAGGGCGATGATCGGTCTCGGCCTGGTTGCGCAGGATAGTGGCGACCTGGCAGCGGCGGTTCGCTGGTATTCGCGCGCCGTGGCAACGCAACCGGGTGACGTCGCGTCCTTGCTATTAGCGCAGGCCTTGCAGCGGGAGGGCCTTCTCGCTGACGCGAAGGCAATTTACGAGCGCGTCGCGCGCTCGTCGCCGGATCTCCCCGGAGCGCAGAAAGAAGCGGAGTCGCTACTCTCCAGCAAATGAAGAGCGATGATCCAGGAGCGACCAGTCCGCACCAGAAGACGGCAAAGAACGCCGTCGCAAGAAAGGATGTTTCGAGCGTTCCCAATTCGGGAGTTGCGGCTTCCGACGGGCGGTTTGCAGGGGCGGGTGGAGACGGGAACCGATGGCAAAATTTGTCAATCGGAGTCTCTGAAAGTGTCATAACAGAGCGATAGCCGGTAATGGCGGAGGTAACTTTGTTGCGTGGCGTCGCTGAAAATGCTGGGTTTGCATCCGGAAGGACATCTGACTTCCGTCACTAGGGCCTGTGGCAATTAGAGTGCGATAGTACAGGCGAGTTGGTCATCCAACCAAAACCAGTCAAACGGAGACGAGGAAAATTTAAATGCGGAAACAAAAGGGCTTCTCACTGATTGAATTGCTGATTGTGGTGGCGATCATCCTGATCATCGCCGCGATTGCTATCCCGAACCTGCTACGTGCACGTATTGCGGCCAATGAATCGTCCGCAGTAGCGTCGATTCGTACCATTAACACCGCGATGATTTCGTATAACTCTGCCTATCCGACGGTGGGCTTTGCTGCTAACCTGACCGCTCTCTCTGGTTCGGGATCGAGCTGCACTCCGCCTACCTCCGCCAACGGTTGCTTGATTGACAGCCAGCTGGCGTCGGGCACCAAGAGCGGCTATTCGTTCACCGCTGCGGCCTCGGGCAGCTCTCCGGCCGGGTCCTACTATGCGGCCGGCTCACCGCTGACCCCGAACCAGACGGGCGTACGCTCGTTCTGTTCGATCGCGGATGCGGTCGTTCGCTACAGCTCGGCTGCGCTAACCAGCTGCGCTGGAACTGAGACCCCGCTCCAGTAAGCTTGAATTTGGCAAAGTACCTGGGGGAGGGTACAAGCCTTAAAGAAGCAGAGGAGAAATCCTCTGCTTTTTTATTTTTTGTGAAACGCGCAACCACAGAGCGCCCGCTTTGTGGGAGGGCTTCTGGATAGCCAATTTTTTTGTCAGTCTCACTTCCGGAAAGTGTCAATTCTGCTGAAATAGCGAGGGTTGTAACGCTCGCGGAAAACGGCGTTGAAAACCAGGTTGCCGGATAGCATCCGACATTCGTCACTTAACCCCTTGCGATAGACGGCCGATAGAACAAGCGAGCTAAGTGTTTTTCGGTTAGGACATTTCAAGCGGGAAAAGGAAACTTTCAGATGCGGAAACAAAAGGGCTTCTCACTCATCGAACTGCTCATTGTGGTGGCGATCATCCTGATCATCGCAGCGATTGCGATCCCGAATCTGCTGCGTGCACGTATTGCGGCTAACGAGACGTCTGCAGTGGCGTCGATTCGTACCATCAACACCGCGATGATTTCGTACAACTCGTCCTATCCGACGGTGGGGTATGCGGCTAACCTGACCGCTCTCACCAGCAACGGATGCTCCCCGCCAGACTCTACCCAAGCTTGTTTGATCGACACCCAGTTGGCGTCGGGCACCAAGAGCGGCTACTCGTTCGTGGCGGCGTCCTCAGGCTCCAGCCCGGCTGGCTCGTACTATGCCGCCGCGTCGCCGTTGACTGCGAACCAGACGGGGGTGCGCTCCTTCTGCTCGGTTGCGGATGCGGTGGTGCGCTACAGCACCGCTGCACTAACCAGCTGCGCTGGAACCGAAACCCCGCTGCAATAGGCTCCGCATCAGTGGGGAGCGCTGACGGTATCAGCCGTAGAGAAGCGGAGGGAGAGATCCGGGCGCTTTTTATTTGGATCGTCGCGGACGCGGTGGGTGCGATACAGCACCACAGCGCTGACCACCTGCCCGACCTCCGTGTCGCCATTGCAATAAGATCTGATGTCTCTGGGTAAGCAATTTGCCAGAGGACATTCCAGGGTGGCCACAAGAAAGCAGAGGACAGCCCTCTGCTTTTTCTGTTGGCACGGCTTTTCTTGTACGGGCAAGTATCGCTCCGCCAAGCAGGAGCAAGTCGAGTGACACAAAATGTCAACTCCGATGGCAAGAGCCTAGCGAAAAAGTGCGGCGCTAAAAATGTCTGGTGAATTGTATTGCATTTTCATGGAGATACATTTTCGTCATTCTGAAAAAGTACGGCACGAGAAATGCAACAGTTGTCTGGGGATTGATCGGACACGCTCCTCCGGTATCATCAACGGAGAGCGACCCATAAGGATGATTCGGCAAACCAGGAGACGCGATGCGCAGCAGCAAGGGATTTTCGCTTATCGAACTGTTAATCGTTGTGGCCATCATTCTGATCATTGCGGCCATTGCGGTACCGAGTTTTCTGCGTTCGCGCATTGTGGCTGCAGAATCGTCGGCCGTGGCGTCGGTCCGAACTCTGAACACGGCACAGATTTCCTACAACTCGGCATACCCAACCGTCGGTTTTGCGTCTACCCTGGGAGCTCTCGGTGGCACCAGTTGCGCTCCGCCGACTTCAACGGGCGCCTGTCTGATTGATTCGGTCCTGGCTTCTGGCCAAAAAAACGGCTACATCTTCACGGTCACGAATGTCACCGGCTCGCCGAACGCGACCTACAATGTGATCGGTAGTCCGATCTTATGGGACTATTCGGGCATGCGCTATTTCTGCTCCTATGAAGACGCCGTGGTGCGAGCCAGTGTGACGGTCATCACGGTTTGCGATGGCACCGTGCCCCCGCAAAATTAGTCGACACGGCCGCTTCGCATTTCTCCCCAGTCGATTCTCTAAAGAGGCGCTGGTCGGGCTACGCGCTTTACCTTGGTAACCTGCCTACGCCGCTCGACGGCGCTCAGCGTTCACGCATTGCTTATAATCTCTTCATTAGAATGAATCAGAGAATTGGAATCGGAGAACTGGAAACCGAATTTCACGATTCGATTTAACTCCACGCAAACGCCGTCTAAGGAGCTGGGCAGTTCGCGCATCATCATGGCAGCGATTGAGATTCTCGATCTCGAAAAAAGTTATCTGGTTGGATTCTGGCGCAAGCGCCCGAAGCTTGCGCTGCGCCCCCTGCGCCTGACGGTCGAAGAGGGCGAGGTTTTCGGTTTCCTCGGCCCTAATGGCGCGGGCAAGACCACGACTCTGAAACTGCTGATGGGATTGGTGTTCCCCACGGCGGGCACGGCGCGGATTTTGGGAAAAGAGTTGGATGATCCAGCGGTGAAATCGCAGATTGGATTCCTGCCCGAACAGCCTTATTTCTACGATCATCTGACTGCACGCGAATTGCTCAATTATTACGGGCAGCTTTCCGGGGTTCCGGCGAAAGGGCGGGCGGCGCGGGTGGAGCAGATGCTGGAACGAGTGGGATTAAGCGGTTCGGCGAGTGTGCAGTTGCGAAAATTCTCCAAGGGCATGTTGCAGCGGGTAGGGCTGGCGCAGGCGATTCTGCACGATCCGAAGCTGGTGTTTCTGGACGAACCGATGTCGGGGCTGGACCCGATGGGACGGCGCGAGGTGCGGGATCTGATCCAACAATTGCGATCGGAGGGCAAAACGGTTTTCTTTTCGACCCACATTCTGTCGGACGCCGAGGCGCTTTGCGACCGCGTGGCCGTGATTCACCAGGGGGAGTTGCGGGGCGTCGGAGCGGTCGCGGATTTGACTTCGGGAACGCAAGGCAAAATCGAGATTATTTTTTATGCTGCCAAGGTACCGGCGGGCTTGACGGCGCTCGGGGCCGTGGCCAGGATCAGCGGCGACATGGTCAACGCCGTGTTGCCGGAGGAACAGCAGGATGCGGCGCTCGAACTTTTGCGCCGCGAACGCCTCAAGCTGATTTCGCTGGCGCCGGTGCGCAACTCGCTCGAGGAGTATTACATTCAGAGACTGCAGCCCACTGACGTCGAGAAAGAAGATGAGGAAGACGAAGCGCGCAACGAAGAAAACCGGAAAGGGGTTGGTGTATGAACTCACGCGTCGGTTATATCGCCTTCAACACTTTTCGTGAGGCAGTGCGCGACCGTGTGCTTTATAACCTGATCGCCTTTGCTCTGCTGCTCTCGGGCGCCGCGATTCTGGTGGGAGAAATCTCCATCGACATCGAGCGCCTGGTGGTAGTGAACCTGGGGCTGACGGCGGTCTCGCTCTTCGGAGTGATCATTGCCATCTTCATAGGGATTGGTCTGGTCTCGAAAGAGATCGAAAAACGCACGCTCTATACTGTGCTGTCGCGGCCGGTGCGGCGCTGGGAATTCGTTGTTGGGAAGTTCTTCGGACTGACAGGAACGCTGGTCGTTAACACGGTGTGCATGGCTCTTGGCGTGTTTCTGGCGCTGCTATACGTGTCGCATAAGTTCGAGAAGATGGACCAGTGGGTGCTCGTCGCGCTGTATTTCATCGTGCTGCAATTCTTCATCGTGTGCGCGCTGGCGTTGTTTTTCTCGTCGTTTTCGACGCCGCTGATGTCGGCGGTGTTCACCTTCGCGTTGTTCGTAATCGGGAGCCTGGCGGAGGATCTGCGCGGCTTTGCCCGCATCACGCATGGATTGGGCGGTTGGCTGGCGACGGGCATCGCTTATCTGGTGCCGAATTTTTCCGCGTTGAATGTGATCAGCCAGGTGGCGCATGGCGACCCGGTCGCGGGACGACTGATTCTCTATAACACGGCGTACGCGCTGCTGTATTCGGCAATGGCGATCTCGGGAGCGGTGCTGATCTTTCAGCGCCGGAACCTGAAATGAAAATGAGTGCAACGGGGCGCGTCAATCTGGCGGCGCTGGCGGTGCTTTTCTTTTCTTTGGCGGGCGCCATGACGACTCTCTATGCCATGGACCGCACGCGGCGGGAACCGGTGGCGCAGGACGAGCTTTATATCAGCTCTCCAAGAGTGCTGCGGCGGATGAGCCTCGGCTACACCGGCCTGCTGGCCGATATTTATTGGACGCGCGCAGTGCAGTATTTCGGCGTCCAGCATCATAGCGGCTCCGGCGATTTCCGCCTGCTGGCTCCGCTGCTCGAAGTGACGACTGAGCTGGATCCGAAGCTTTTGCCCGCCTACGAGTTTGGAGCCAACTTTCTAGCGCCGAAACCGCCGAGCGGCGCGGGTTTGCCGGGCGCGGCGCTTTCGCTCATGAAATACGGCATCGAACATAACCCCGATCAGTGGCGGCTCTACTACAACCTCGGGTTCCTCTATTACACCGAGTTCAAGGACTATGCCAAGGCGGCGGAGGTATTTAAGCAAGGTGCGGCGCTGCCAGTGACCAACGAATTCATGCCGATTCTGGCGGCACGAATGGCGCAGCACGCCGGCGAGTTCGACACGGCGCGCATGTTGTGGGTCACCACCTATCAGAGCACCAAGGAACCGCGCATACGGCAGAACGCAGTCGAACATTTGCTCGCTCTGCAGGTTGATGAGGAGGTGAAGCAGTTAGAGCATGTCGTCGAACGCTATCGCCAACAGACAGGACGACTGCCGGAGAACATGGGCGATCTGGAGCGAGCGGGATTCATTCATGGAACGCCTGCCGATCCAAAGGGCAACGCTTACCAGTTGATGTCCGATGGGCGGATCGAAGTACAGAATCCGAAGATCCTATACTTCATCACGAAGGGCCTTCCACCCGGAGCGTCGCCTCCGCAGCCCCCGCGGGAGAAGAGCGGCAGTTAGCGGTTAGCATTTAGCATTTAGCGTAGTGCATCAAAAATATTGCTTATCGCGGTTTCACAAGTGCTAACGGCTAAATGCTAAGTACTACCCTGTTTCGCAATCTCTGGAATTTTCTTCGCGACTCTACGCCATCGCGGCGACGGCAGCGCTATGGCGACATGGAGTTCGACTGGGAGCATCGCGTCAATACCACGAGCGGCACGGTGGGCTGGCGGGCGCGGCTGCTGGGAGCTTTTCATTCTCCGTATCAACCGACAGAGCCTGGGCTGTTTCGCGAGATGATGGCGAGCCTGCCGATCGCCTTCGATCAATTCACGTTCGTCGATATTGGGTCCGGTAAAGGGCGAACGCTGCTGATGGCGTCGGAATATCCGTTTCGAAGAATTTTAGGAGTGGAGTTGATTGCGGAGCTACATCGCGCGGCGGAGGAGAACATACGCGCCTACAAATCGGCGACGCAGCGCTGCTTGCAGATTGAGGCGGTGTGCGCGGATGCTTGCGAGTTCGCTTTTCCTGATGGGCCGCTCGTGGTCTATCTATTTAATCCGTTGCCGGAGGCGGGGATGAAACGGCTGATTGCTAACCTGGAAAAGAGTCTAGCGGAGAATCCACGTGCGGTGTATGTGCTCTATCATAATCCGCTCCTTGAGCAGCTTATCGCTGAGCGCACAGCCCTTAAGAAAGTCGGTGGTACGGAGCAGTATTCCATCTTTTCTTGGAGCAGCTAGCCGAGGTCCTACGCCGACTGCACTTCCTCGCTCGCTATTCCGCATCTAAAATAGAAACCGTGTCGCGAAAGAATCCTCTGCTGTTGACAGCTTGGTTGGGCGGAGTGCTGTTCTGCTTACTGGCCTCAAAAACTCAGGCGCAGGACGTTCATCAACTCGCGCAGGCGGTCGACAACCACTACAACCATCTGCGCAGCCTCCAATCGGACTTCACTGAGATCTATCGCGGCGATGGGCCGGAGCGAGTGGAGTCGGGGACTTTGTGCTTGAAAAAGCCCCGCAAGATGCGCTGGGAGTATCGTTCTCCCAAAGAGAAGCTGTTTATCAGCGACGGCGAAGTTGTGTGGTTTTATATGCCGGAGGAACGGCAAGCCAGGAAAACCGCTCTCAAGAAGCTTGATGACCTGCGATCGCCGCTGGCGTTCCTGCTCGGCAAGACCAAGCTGGAAAAGGAATTGACCGGGCTTTCGAAGGTGGTTGATGAGGCTCCTCTGGATTCGCGAAACACGATTTTGCGTGGAGTTCCATCGGGGATGGCGGGGCAGGTGAGCGAGGTGCAGTTGGAGATCACGCCGTCAGACCAGATTATCCGCATCGTGTTAATGGACGCTGACGGTGCGGAGACAGAGTTTCGCTTTGCCGGCTGGAAAGAGAATTTGGAGATCAGTGACAGCCGGTTTCAATTTACGCCTCCGGCGGGAGTGGAGACGGTTGAGGGGGAATTGGGTCCCTAGGAAAGAAATCGGGCGATCTAAGATCGGGGATCTGAGATTAAGATGGAGCCGGTTACTTGCGTACTACACGGTTGGTCAAGTTGCATTAAGCGCTTTGGGCACAGAATGTTACACTTGACCTAAAGCACTCACGGCTCACCCCCCGGGCTTGAAAGCAGTCGGATAGCGTCATGGCAGAATTCCTGATCAAAGTCGCCGACGAACAGGGCCATCTGCGGCAGCAGGTGGAGCACGGCTATTCGGAGGCGGAGGTGCACGACCGCTTCGCCCAGCAGGGCTACCTTGTGTATTGGGTCAAGCCGCGGACGCTGCTAAGCGCTCGCGGAGGGCAGTTTGGGCAGCGCAGCGGAAGGCTGCGGCAATCGACATTCCTGATTTTTAACCAGCAGTTTCTGACATTGATCAAGGCCGGTCTGCCAATCCTGACGGCGCTGGATTTGTTGATCAAGCGGCAGCGGGACAAATCACTGCTGCGGCTGCTGGAAAATGTCCGCGAGCGGGTCAAGGGCGGCGAGTTGCTGTCGGATGCGTTCGCCGCGCAGCAGGTGTTTCCGAAGATGTATACGACCACACTGCTGGCGGGCGAAAAGAGCGGCAACATGGAAGAGGTGCTCAGCCGCTACATCACCTATCAGCGGATGGTGCAGACTTTCCGCAAGAAGCTTCTGGTATCTCTGGTGTATCCGGCGCTGCTGATTACGATGGTGACGGTGATGCTGGTTTTTCTGATCACCTTCGTGGTTCCGAAGTTTGCCGACCTGTTCAACAATCTGGGCGCGGACTTGCCGGCGATCACGGTGTTCATGCTGACGATCGGCCTGAATGCGCAGAAATATGGGTGGATCGTAGCATTGGTCTTGATCGTGGGCGGCATCCTCCTGTGGCGCTGGAAGCAGAGCGACAAAGGCGCCGAACGCATCGATCATTTTCTGCTGGGTCTGCCGCTGATTGGTGAAATTCGGCTGAAGTATCAGGTGGCGAATTTCTCGCGCATTTTGGGCACGCTACTTCAGGGGGGACTGCCTTTAGTACCGGCTATGGAAACGGCGGCCGAATCGTTGAGCAGCCGACAGATGTTGAATGGAGTCAACGCCGCGGCGGAGCGGGTGAAAGAAGGTCAGAGCCTGGCGCACGCGCTGGAGACGCAGAAGCTCTTCCCCGATCTGGCGGTGGAGATGCTGGAGGTAGGCGAATCGACGGGCGCTCTGCCGGCGATGCTGGCATCGGTGGCTGAGTTCTACGAAGAGGACGTGCAGACCGCGCTGGGCGCGGCGATGGCGTTGATTGAGCCGTTGATTCTAATCATCATGGCGGTATTTGTGGGCGGGATATTGATTTCGCTTTATATGCCGATATTCACGCTGGGGGCGAATGTGCATTAGGAATAGGTTTCAGAGTTTCAAGGTTTCAAAGACAAAAGCTACGGCCTAATCGAATTTGCAGCTCAGCAACTTTGAAACCTTGAAACTCTGAAACCTTGAAACCTGGCTGGTAAGAAGCGGTAAACTGGTATGGCAATGGCGGATAAGAAGACAGCAGTGGTAAGCGGCGCAAATGGCGGGAAGCTGGTGCCGGAAGTGGCGCCAGTGACCGACGAACTGGTGCATGCGCGCGATATTGCGCGGCGCTACCGCTGCGAATTCATCGATCTGAGCGATTTCCAGTTGCACCACGATCTGTTCGAGAAGATCCCCGTGCACTTGATGTTCCGCTATAAATTCGTGCCTCTGAACGAAACCGAAGACGGGCGGCTGGTGATTGCGATTGCGAATCCGAGCCAGCTCATGATGATCGACGAGATCAGCCTGCTGCTCGGCAAGCGCATCGTCACCAAAGTTTCCACCGACAAGCAGATCTCCGACATTCTGCAGAAGACCGAACAGTCCAAGCGCGTGCTGGAAGACGCGAGCGAGGGATTCACGCTCAACGTGATTCGCGAGGACGAAGCCGGGAACGACGAGACCATCTCCATCGACAAGTTGACGGCGACGGCGGGGGCGGACATGAGCCCTATCATCCGCCTAGTCGACACTACGATTTTTACAGCGTTGCAGCGGCGGGCAAGCGACATTCACATCGAGACGCGGGACGACTCGGTGGGCATCAAGTTTCGCATCGACGGCGTGCTCACCAACGCCATGCCGCCCATCGGCAAAGAGCACCACTCGACCATCATTTCGCGCATCAAGGTGATGAGCGAGCTCGACATTTCCGAGCGCCGCGTGCCGCAGGACGGCCGCTTCCGCGTGAAGTACAACGGGCGCGCCATCGACTTCCGCGTCTCCATCATGCCGTCGATTCACGGCGAAGACGCGGTGCTTCGCGTACTCGATAAAGAGTCGATGAGCGAAAAGTTCAAGAAACTCACGCTCGACGTCGTCGGCTTCGCGGAAGACGACCTGCGCCGCTTTCGCCGCTACATCAAGGAACCGTATGGCATGGTGCTGGTGACGGGGCCGACGGGCAGCGGTAAAACTACAACGCTCTATGCGGCCGTCAACGAGATCAAGACCGACGAAGACAAGATCATCACCATTGAAGATCCGGTCGAGTATCAACTGCGCGGCATCACCCAGATTCCGGTCAACGAAAAAAAGGGACTGACCTTCGCCCGCGGCCTGCGTTCCATTTTGCGCCACGATCCGGACAAGATCATGGTGGGCGAAATTCGCGACAACGAAACGGCGCAGATCGCCATCCAATCGGCGCTGACCGGCCACCTCGTGTTTACGACCGTCCACGCCAATAACGTGGTCGACGTGCTGGGACGCTTTTTGAACATGGGAGTCGAGCCGTACAACTTTGTCTCGGCGCTGAACTGCATTCTGGCGCAGCGGCTGGTGCGCATCATTTGCGATTCTTGCCGCACCGCGGTGCATTATCCGAACGACGTGCTGGAGGCGAGCGGTCTGGACCCGCAAGTGTGGTCGCAGGTTCCTTTGTACGAGGGGCAGGGCTGCATCGAGTGCGCGGGCACGGGATTCCGGGGGCGAACGGCGATTCATGAGCTTCTGGATTTGACCGACCGTATTCGCGAAATGATTCTCGATCGCAAGTCGACGTCGGAGATCCGGAAGGCCGCCCGCGAAGAAGGGATGCGCTTCCTGCGCGAATCGGCGCTTGACAAGGTGCGCGGGGGATTTACCACTCTGAAAGAGATCAACAAGGTCACCTTTATTGAGACCATGCGTTGAGGCAGGAGTAACTGGTTACTCTCCGCATGACCGGCTTCCTGTTCCCGGCATCCCCGGAGGTAACTACTCTCCTCGTGACGGTAGGGAATATCATCAGACAGTAGTTATGGCCTCCACATCCAAACACGAACGCCGACCGACGCTCGCTTGTGAAATTGCAGCCGACCGCGTGCTGGCGGGGCGCGCCGCTGATGCGGGGCGGATGGTCGAGATCGCATCGGCGCGGGAACTGGCCCCGGGAACGGTGGTTCCGGATTTGATGGAAGCGAATCTGCGCGACGGCGCCGCGGTTCGACAGGCAATTGAAAGCTCACTAGCCAGCGTCGGCAGCCGATCGCGGGATGTAATTGCGATTTTGCCCGACACCTCTGTTCGCGTAGTCCTGCTCGATTTTGAAACGCTGCCCTCGAAGCGCGAGGAGGCGGAGGCCGTAGTTCGCTTCCGGCTGAAGAAGTCGTTGCCCTTTGATCCCGCCAATGCCCGCATTTCTTATCACGCGCAGTCGACGGGCAAGGGAGTGCGAGCGGTGGCTGCTGTGGTGCTGAACACGGTTCTCGAGGAATATGAATCGGCGTTTCGCGATGCGGGCTATAACCCGGGGATGGTGATGCCGTCGATGCTGGCGGCGCTGGGAGCGGCGGATGCGGAACGGCCGACGCTGGTGGTAAAAGTAGACGCCCGCACGATCAGCATCGCGATTCTCGATCAGGAGCAACTGTTGCTCTTCCGCACACTCGAAAATGTGCGTGGCGTGACCATCACGGGCGATCAACTGGCAGAGGAAGTTTATCCGTCGGTGGTATTTTTCCAAGACACTTACAGTCTGAATATCGAGCGCATCTACGTGGCGGGCCAATCCGAATCGGGAGGCGCCGCCTCGGCGCTGAAAAATCAGTCGGGAGCGACCGTTGAAGAACTGGTGGCGGCAACGCAGATCGCGTCGACGACAGGAACGGTCCCACGATGGCGCATGGCGGGAGTTGTGGGGGCCCTGATTTCTTAAGTACGGCTATTAGCTCTTGGCGCTTGACTTTAGCTAAAGGCCAAAGGCTAAGAGCTTAAAAGCATTTTGAATTTTTGGGATTTCCTAACTAATGCGTTTAGACATCAATCTCGCGACCCGGCCTTATGAAGATGCGCGGCAGTTCTGGCTGCGCTGGGGGCTGGGTGTCGGCGCTCTTGCCGCTTTGACTCTGCTCCTTCTTCTCTGGACGGTGAGTGAGTGGAGACACGCGGGCAGAGATCGTCAGGAGATTGCTCGCTTAAACGCGCAGATTAAAGAGCGCGACGACGAACGAGCGCAGGCGCAGGCCTTTCTCGACCAAGCCGCGAATCGCAGCACGCGCGATCAGTCACAGTTCTTGAATGGACTGATTCAGCGCAAAGCGTTTTCGTGGACGCGGGTGTTCGAGGATCTGGAGCAGGTGATGCCGACGAACCTGCACGTGGTCTCGCTGCGGCCAGAATTGGACGAGCAGGGACAGGTCGAGCTGAATATGAAGGTACTGGGCGACACGCGCGAAGCAGCGGTGGACTTGGTCCATCGCATGGAAGGCTCGAAGCACTTTCAGTCAGCGCAACTGGTGGCGGAAAATCAGGAAGCGCAAGCGGGCGTGGGCGCGACGGTGGTGTCGATTTATGTTCCGGACGTGACCGAGAGGAGCGGCAAGTAATGCCCGACCTGGGGAACTCGCGGCGCAAGTTGAAGATTGCAATTGGGGCGATGCTGGCGGTCGATGTGATCGCGGCGGCTGTGCTGTTTTCGCCGCTTGTCGGTTCGGCGGATTCGCGGCGGCTGCAAATCAATGAACTCAAAGCCGAACTGACGAGGAAGACGCGCGATGTGATGCCGCTGCGCCACATCGACCAGAAGGTTGTGCTGGCGAAGGGCCAGATCAGCGGATTTTATAAAGACCGTTTTGCGGAAAAAGATTCCGACCTGACCAAGGAACTGGGAAAGCTGGCGGCGGAGAATGGCATACACATCCAACAGGCGAGATACAAAGAGGAAGAAGCGGAAACCTCCGGCATAGTGCCGGTCGAAATCGAAGGAAGTTTTTCAGGCGACTACCTGCAACTGGTGCGCTTCATCAATACGCTGGAAAGATCGAAGATGTTTTTCGAAGTGGATAGCGTGGACCTGGCGGGCGAAGGCGGGGGGCCGGTCAAGCTGGGAATCACGATCCACAGTTATTTGCGGTCGAGTACATGAAACTGGGAATTGAAAATCGGAAGCAGTTGATATGGCTGGGCGTGCTGGGTGCGATCGCACTGGTATCGGTGGGGCGCGAGTTTTGGCCCTCATCGCCGACGGCGCCGCCCGCGGCGCCAACCAGCGCGGCGCCTGCTAAACCGGCGATGCGCCGCACGGCTTCCGGGAAAATGGTGGCAGTGGTTGCGCCTCGCCTTGATCCGACACTCGATCTGAATCTGCTGCGGCAAAGCGAGGAAATTAAGTATGCGGGCAACGGCAGGAATATTTTTGTCGCCGGGTCGGTGGCACAAATCGAAGTTCCTAAGAAAAACGGAACGACGGAGACTCAGACGGCCGGGATCAACACACCTCCGCCCATCGCGCCGCCTCCGCCGATCAATCTCAAGTTTTTCGGTTTTGCCAATCGGCCCGGGGAGACGAAGAAAATCTTCCTGTCGCAGGGCGAGGATATTTTTATCGCCTCTGAGGGCGACATTGTCGACCGGCGTTATCGCGTTCTGCACATCTCGCCGAACGCGGTGGACGTGGAAGATGTGCTCAACAACAACCGGCAGAGCCTGCCTTTAACGCAGGGATGAGAGCGATTTGCAATTGGCGATTTGTAATTCGTGATTTCGAAGGCGAGTGAGCGTTATGCAGCGTTTTAGCTTGAGACCTCCCAGATTACAAATTACAAATCGCAAATCACAAATCCAGCAGCGCGGCTACGTGATGATCACGCTGATGCTGGCGCTGGCGCTGATCACCATTGGTTTGCTGGCCGTGCTGCCGGAGATCAAACAGCAGATTGTCCGCGATCGCGAAGATGAGTTGCGGCATCGGGGCACGGCTTACATGCGCGCCATTCAACATTTCTACAAGAAATTCGGGCGCTATCCGACGCGGGTTGAAGAGCTGGAGAGCACCAACAACCTGCGCTTCCTGCGCAAGCGTTATACCGATCCCGTGAATATCGACAAGACCACGCGCAAGGAAAAAGACTTTAAATTTCTGCATCAGCAGGACATCAGCCTGAACAATGGAATGGTCCTCGGACAAACCCCGGGGACGAATCTGCAAGGCGGAGCCTCGAGCCTGATGGGCGGAGGCGCGCCCGGACAAAGCGGATTTGGCGGTGCCGGAGCATTTGGCGGAGGGCAGGGCGGCGTTGCCAGCATTGGCGGCTTCGGAGCGCAACCGGGTGGACTGCAACAGCCGGGCAATCAAAATTCCGCAGGCGGCAATTCCGCGAATGCGTCGGCGGGCGGCGCGTCAGACAGCTCTTCTTCCGGCAACCCCGACGCGAATTCAAATGGGTCGTCTTCATCTGGATCGCCGTCGTCGAATTCCATCTCCAGTTCCAACCTGGGTGGGCAGACGTTTGGAGGCGGGCCGATTCTCGGCGTTGCCAGCACGAGCAAAGAGAAAAGCATTCACGTCTTCTACACCAAGAACCATTACAACGACTGGCTCTTTATTTACCTGCCTATGGCTGACCGCGGCGGCTTGTTGAATGGGCCGGTAAATCCTACGGGTGGCGTGACTTCCGGAATTCCAGGCGCAGTCACTCCTGGAATGCCAGGAATGCCCGGTGGAATGCCGGGACAAGGCGGATTTGGACAAAGTTCCTTTGGACCAGGAGGCAGCCAAGGATTAGGCGGGCAGAGTCCGCAATCGCCAGCTCCGCAAACGCCTTCTCAGCCGCCGCAGCAATAGACTACGAACCCTTATAAAGTCTTCGCCAAAGAGAAAAGCCCCGCAAGGGAGCAGGGCTTTCAAGAACCTAATACTAAAATCAGTTTACACGTTGAACGACGAGCCGCAGCCGCAGGTGCTCTTCACGTTCGGGTTTTCGAACTTGAAGCCCGCGCCTTCGAGGGTCTCAATGTAATCGACGTGCGCCCCGCCCAGATACATCAGGGACGTGGCATCGACGTAAACCTTCAGGCCGTCAAAGTCGAAAACCTTATCCATCATTCCGGCGCCGTTTTCGAAGGCCATGGAATATTGAAAGCCGGAGCAACCGCCGCCGACTACGGACAACCGCAAACCCGTGGGAACTGGCGCCTGCGAGGCCATGATCTCTTTGACCTTGGCAATCGCGGCAGGGGTTAAGACGGGTGCCGCGGTTTTCGGCTGCACATTGGGCTGTCCATGTTGTACATCAGGTGTAGTGGTAGTCGCCATCGGTAATCTCCTTGTATCGATTCATTATAACAAAGGTCGCAACCGGCCCTGCAAGGGCTTTTTGCGGGGGGTGCGTCCTCTGGTATCTAACCATTAGATGCCTGGGGTTAAGAAGAAGTCGCGACCACCCCTTGCATCGGGTCTATAATCATTGCCAGCAGGGGGCCGTACCCGAACGTTAGCGAAAACCACGTGGTTTTGCTGCGGCGATAGAAGGCACTTCGGGAACTGGCTCGATCTCAAGTCCGGGGTGGAATATGTCTCCTATGTTCGGGCTGCTAGTCGCGTGGGGTGTACTGACGGGGGTGCTCATCATCCTCCTGATCTATCGCAGCACCCTCACCATGCACGAAGATGATTCCATCTTTCTGCATGAAACCGAATCCCAAATGCACAAAGACCAGGTAGAAGTGCTGGCCAAGATGAACAAGATCACACCCATCGTCAAGGTGCTCGGCGCCTTGTCGGGAGTCATGATCCTGGTCATTGCGGGATTATTTATTTATCAAGGGCTGAGTAACTCGACCACTCTGCAATAGCCAACCCGCTCGCAGAGTCGCGGACCTTGACTTTGCACCGGCTTGCGGAGAGCGCACCAGCCCCGTGGTGGCGTGTCGCTGAGCATATTGGCCAGCGTTCTCCGCTGCGATAAAATCCACCTCGCGGCGTGAGCATTAAACTTCCTATCGCAGAACTTCCTATCGCTATAGTCGGAGGTGGTCCGGCGGGCGCGCTGGCGGCGGCGCTGCTGGGCGCGGGAGGCAGGGATGTTCTGCTCTTCGACGAAAAGCTGGCTTGGGAGAAACCCTGCGGCGGCGGAGTTACGCACAAAGCCTTGGAGCGCTATCCGTTTTTGGCCGACGCGGGGAGCGGGAGTAATCTGGTTGAACACTGCGAACTAATTAGCCCATCAGGACAACGTGTACGTTTTCAGTTACAGCATCCGGTGGCGATCTTCTCGCGCATGGGCCTTAATGGATTGTTGTTGGAACGAGCCCGCCGCGCGGGGCTGAGCGTCGAGATAAGGAACGAGCGGGTTACGCGTGTCGCGCGAACGGACGATGGTTGGCAACTGATCACGCCTCAGCGCGAATACAAAGCTTCTTACCTGATACTCGCGGCGGGCGCGCGCAATCCGTTCCGCGCGCAATTTCTCTCTCCGATTTCGCCGAGCGATCTTATGGTTACCGCCGGCTACTTCATACCTCGCGGGAGTTCTCCGGGCGATGGCTCGCTGATGCAGATTCAGTTTCTGCAAGGCATAACGGGCTATATATGGGTGTTTCCGCGGGCCGATCATGTCTCTGCCGGTATCGCTGGCAAGATGGGCGAAATCTCTACCGGCGAGTTGCGGCGCATCCTGGAAAAATGGCTCGTCGAAAATCGCTTTCGTCTGGATGGCGCGGGCTTTTATTCGCACATCCTGCCTTCGTTTCGCGCGCAAACTTTTGAGACGCTCGAAGTCTGCGGCAATGGCTGGGCGATGATCGGCGACAGTGCTGGCCTGGTTGATCCGATCACTGGCGAAGGCCTCTATTACGCCCTTCGATCGGCGGAGTTGTGCGCCGGCGCATTGCTGGGCGGACAACCTGACGACTATCGGACTCAACTCGCAGAAGAGATATTGCCGGAGTTGCGACTAGCCGCTCGCGTGTCACAGCGTTTTTACAATGGACAAGTTTTCGGCGACAGCGTGCTGAAGCGAATGGTGGGTTTGACTGCGCAAAGCGCTACCTTCCGCGAATTGATGAGCGACCTTTTTGCGGGAATACAAGGCTATGGCGACTTGCGCACGCGGCTCTACCGAATCCTGCCCGCCGTGCTGAAGGAAGGCCTCGCGGGAACGTTCGGCTGGCCGTGGAATAAAACCGGCAACTCGGAATTCTCTGCCAATCCGTTGGTTGAATAAGCGCTCCGAAGTATCAATGCCGCTTGCGTCTTGTGGCGGCCTTCGCGGAATCGTTAACCACGAAGGCCACAAAGGTTCACGAAGGAAAAGCTGAGACTGAAACCTTCGTGAATTTTTGTGGCCTTCGTGGTTGAAGCTTCTTTTGCGGGACTCAGGCCGCCTTCGCCTTCATCCCATTGATATCGTCGAGCAGCACTTTCTCATGGCCGTCTGGGTTAACTTTGTCATAGACCTTGACAATAGTGCCTTTCGGGTCGACCACAAAAGTAGTGCGCTCCCAGAATTTCATTCCCTTCCACTCTGCCTGGCCGAGGCCAAGCGTCTTCATGAGAGTGGAATCGGTGTCGGAGAGCAATTCGATGGTGAAGGCAAATTTGTGAGAGAAGTTCTTATGCGAGGTCACGTCGTCGGAGCTGACGCCAACAACTTTGATTCCGGCCGCGTCGAAATCGGCCTTGCTCGCCGTGAACGCCTTGCCTTGGACGGTGCAGCCGGGGGTGTCATCTTTCGGATAGAAGTAAACGACGAGCCAATGTCCCGCGAAATCGGAGAGCTTGACGGTCTTGCCGTCCTGATTGGGCAGAGAGAAGTTTGGAAACGGATTGCCTGCAGCGAGCATAGGGAGAGTCCTTTCTAAGTTATCTCTTCAATTGTACGAGATCGACGGCGCGTGAAACAGCGTGGCCTTGGCCGTTAGCTCTTAGCCTTTAGCCAAGCCCGATCGCCGATCAAGCCAAGGGCATCAAGCCAGGAGCTAGGAGCCAAAAGCCAAGAGCGGTTTTCAGGCTGCCTGCATCGCTTTCTTGGCGCGTTCGCTCATTTCTTTGGGCGACACATCTTCCTTGTGAGTTGCGACGCCCCAGAGATGCCCGAACGGATCCTGGATGAAGCCAGAGCGATCTCCATAGAACTGATCCTGCACCGGCTTCAAAATTTTGGCCCCCTCGGCAGTGGCCTTTGCGACGACCGCGTCGCAGTCGGGCAGGTAGACGTACAGGCTCACCGGAGAGCCGCCAATGTTCTCGGCGCTGCGGTTGCCCATGGCGGGATTTTCGTCGGCCAGCATAATGCGCGAGTCGCCGATCTGCAGTTCGGCGTGGCCCACCTTGCCGTCGGGACCGTCCATGCGCACGACTACCGTAGCGCCAAAGACTTTCTTATAGTAGTCGATAGCTTTCGCGGCACCCTTGATGACCAGGTATGGAGTAATCGTGTTGTAGCCTTCTGGAATGTAATTAACTTTTTTCATGATTTTCTCCTCAGATGTTCCTCTCGTAATTTCGGCTGAAAGATGAGGTTGAGGGTTAAAGGTTATAGCGCGCTGGGGCAGCCCCACGAGGCAGCTTCCCTGGTTAATGAGAACACAAGCGGGTGGGGGCACTCAAGTGGGAATTTTCGCGCCCGACAATCACCTTGGTCGTCGGCTACCGACTTGCAAAAAGAGTCAGAGTGGCGCTTTCTGGCTATGCAAATCAGCGACATGCCGATCAAATGCTAGTTGCAATCTTTCGACGTATTCAGCCTTTTCGGGGCGGTGATGAGGCGATGCTGCCTGGAAGAGCGTCCCCGGACACAAGCTGCAGCAACCTTCAATGGGAATATCCTTTAGCCATTTGGTCACTCGCAACGCAGGTTTCTTCATCGCCCTGCTTAGCCAAGAAAGTGAACGGGCAGGTGAGCCAGGCCACGCAAACGATCCGAGCGCGACCTGCTCTCACAGGGCCTGGGCGGTAACCGCCCTGACTGACAAATATAGATCTAGGCCGCTTTCTGCTGTGCTTTAACCTTCGCCCACCGTGCTTTTTGAGCTGCTGCGATTTTCTTGCGCGCGGCGGCCGACATAGTGCGCTTTTTCGCAGGAGCGGAACTGGCTGTCTTTCCCGCCGACGCCGACTGCGACTGTTTCCGTATGCTTGCCCATCGCGCTTTCTGCGCCTGAGCCATTTTTCGCCGCGACGCTGCCGATACTACTCGCGTCGGTTGGGTTGCCTTGTGGGATGTTTCCGCGCCGCTCAAGGACTCGATCCCGGAAATCACCTGGTTCAACTTCTCAATTTCCATCTGCGCTCGATGGCGCTTTTCGCGAAGCTCGCGTAATGCATTCTGTAGATTGGACATTTTCACCCCCTCGGGTATTTTTGGTGCGGCCCTAATTGTATAGGAGGCGAGGGGCGCGTGGTTTCGAGGATTATCGCCAAATGATCAAATCTGTCATTGTCCACAATTTGCCCAGACAGGCGATTTCCGGTCTGCGCGCAAGCTTGCGGGCGTTTGCGCAGAACAAGAGTTGACGGCTATCGGTCAGCTACCGAGAGAAAAAGAGCGGATTGCGACTCGAGTCAGTCTTCGTCTTTAATCTTCGTCCCGTTAATCTTCGTCTTTGTTAGTCTTCATCGAGGTACTCGCCGGGTATGTCATCTTCGGGCACCTCGCGGGTGCGCACTTCCTTCTCGTCGCGGTCTCCCGCCTCTTCGACTCCCGATATCACTCCAGCCTCAAAGGCGTTTCCCTCCTCGACCAACTCGTCGACACTTTCCGAATCAGCACTCTCGACGTTCGATAAGCCCTGCAAATCTCCCGCTTCCTCGCCCGAGCGTGAGACACCACGCGGGAGGCCGAACACTTCCCGCTCCTGGTTCTTGGTCCGAGTCTTCTTATTGCGCGCGCTGGCGATCTTCCGGCTAGCTGTTTTCTGCACGACCTTGTTTTTCGCTGTGGCTCTTTTCGGAGTGACCACTCGCTTCGCTGATTTCGTAGGCGTTGTTCGTTTCCGCGTCGGCTTCTTTTGCACCGGCTTCGACTTCTTACTGGTGCTTTTCTTGGATGTTGTCGACTTGTTTCTAGCTTTCTTCTTGGTAGCCATTGGCGCAGTCTAGCACCGACGCTATGCCGGCGGCAAAACCCAGACGATAGTCGGTTAGACTGTTCTCCTTCGACTGTATAGATCAGCGCCGCTCCATTTCGCGAGCGGAGACTGTAGCAGGCAACGAGCAACAAGGGTTTTGACTAGACTCACTTTGACTTCTGTGGAGGCATCATTGGCCCGTTTTCCAAAAATTTCTCCTGCGCTCAAAAAGCGCGCTGCTCAAATCAAACTGCTCCTCATGGATGTGGACGGCACCATGACCGACGGCGGCGTCACGCTGCTTTCAAAGACAGACGGCACGGCGCTCGAAATTAAAACTTTTGATGCGCACGACGGTCAGGGCCTCACTTTGGCCCAAACCGCCGGCCTGCGCACCGGCTGCATTACGGGCCGCGAGAGTGCTGCGCTTCTACGCCGTGCTCACGAAATGAAGATGGAATTCATCTATATGAAACAGCCACTAAAGATGCCAGCCTATGAAGAAATCCTGCGGAAAGCAGGCGTTTCCGATTCGGCTGTCGCTTATATCGGCGATGATCTTCCCGATCTCCCATTAATGCGGCGTGCCGGTCTCGCGATCGCTGTCGGCGACGCCGTGCCCGAAGTAAAAGAAACGGCGCACTATACGACAAAAGCGGTCGCAGGAAAAGGCGCAGTCCGTGAATCCATTGAAGTGATTCTCAAATCAAAAGGCATCTGGGAGGAAATGATCGAGAAGGCGCGAGCTTGACGCATCCGCCCCGTAAGATGGCGGCGCGATAGGCCAGAGAAGACCACGAAGCGGCCGAAGGCGCTTGTGCTCCACCACGCGGCGTATTATCTTATCCCACCTGCTTGTGGGCAAGAGTCTTAGTGTCACTAAAAGAAGGAGTCTCTTTGGAATTCATAGACGAATGCCGCCGCAGTTTCGTGCTGGCTGGAGTCTTGCTTTTTGGAGCAGCAACATCCCTTGCACAAACGGGGACCCCCTCGGGGCCGAGCACTCCGGGCCAGGCCATCCCCGGAACAGGCGGAGTGAGTCCATTTGCAAGCAGCGTGCCCGCTAAACTGGTTCCGGGGGTGCTGTCGCTTTCGCTGCAGGAAGCCATCGATCGCGGATTGAAACAAAATCTCGGGCTGCTGCTTTCGCACGCGGACATTGGCGCGGCGCGCGGAGAGCGCTGGGAGGCATTAAGCGTTCTTCTGCCGCACGTGACGGCGTCGCCTTACGCAGCGGAGTCGAAAGTCAATATTGATGAACTGGGCTTTGCTGGTCTCGCTAGCGCCTTCCATCTCCCCTCACCATCCGTGGGCCCTTTTTCTTACTTTGACGCGCGTGCGAATGTGACAGAGAAGCTATTCGATTGGAAGTCAATCAACTCTACCCGCGCGGCCAGCCAGAGTTTGAGGGCAGCCAGCTATACCTTCAAGGACGCTCGCGATCTGGTTGTGCTGGCCGTGGGCTATACCTATTTGCAGGCGATCGCCGACGGAGCCCGCATTGAAACGGCAGAAGCGCAGGTGCAGACGGCACAGGCGATCTACGATCAGGCAACGGACCAGGTGAATGCGGGCACATCGCCGGACATCGACGGCCTGCGCGCCAAGGTGGAGTTCCAGACCCGGCAGCAACAGTTGATCCAGGCGAAGAACAACTTCGCCATCCAGAAGCTGACCGTGGCGCGGGTGATCGGCTTGGCTCCGGGGCAGGAATTCGAATTCGCGGACAAGTCGCCTTACCAGCCGTTCGAAGACATTACCGTCGAGGAGGCTTTGAAACGCGCATACGCTTCGCGCTCCGATTATCAGGCGGCGATGAACGACGTGAGGGCAGCGGAGTTCTCACGGAAGGCCGCGCTGGGCGGGTATCTCCCGTCGCTCTCGGTGGACGCGGATTATGGGCTGGGAGGGTCGCATCCTTCTACGGCAACGACTGTCGCAGATGTGCGTGGGACGCTGACGATTCCGATCTTTCAGGGTGGTAGCGTTCACGGCGATGTTTTGCAGGCCGATGCGAGACTCGAGCAGAGCCGAGAACGCCTGGAGAATCTGCGAGCGCAGATCGACTCCGACGTGCGCGCTGCGTTGCTCAATCTGCAATCGTCGGCGGCTCTGGTAAGCGTGGCGCAGAGCAACATCGATTTGGCGGAACAGACGCTGACCCAGTCGCGCGACCGTTTCAGCGCGGGTGTCACCGACACCGTGGAAGTGGTGCAATCGCAAGAGGCGGTCGCGAGTGCGCACGAGCAGTACATCTCAAGTCTCTACGACTATAATTACGCAAAAATTTCCCTGGTTCGCGCTTTCGGCACTGCCGAAGCGGGCGTCAAGGAATATTTCAAAGGAAAATGAACATGGCGGAAGAGAACCCACCCCGTTCAGTACCTGAGGCAGGCAAAGAATCGCCGGCTGGCTCGCCGCCCCTGGCGGATCGAAACTATACGCCGCCTGCACGCCGAAGTCCCAAACTCCGCAGAAATATCATAATTCTGGTGGTCGTCGCGGTCGTGATTATCGGCGGCGTGTTCTTGTGGCGCTACCTGAACAGCTACGAATCGACTGACGACGCGCAGGCGGATGTTCACCTCTACCCTGTGAGCGCGCGCGTTTCCGGCTACGTGGTGAAAGTCAACGTCGACGACAACCAGTGGATCGAGAAGGGCACGGTGCTGGTGGAGATCGATCCCAAAGACTATGAGGTTGCGGTGGCGCAGGCACAGGCGAATCTTGCCAATGCCGAACAAACCGCGAAATCGCTGAATATCACAGTTCCGATTACGTCGGTAAACACTACGAGCCAGTTGAAGTTTGCCGCGTCGGGCATCGAAGATGCAAACGCCGGAGTCATCGCCGCCGAGAGGCAGCTAAATGCCGCTCAATCGCAAGTGGAGGCGGCCGAAGCAAACGATGTTAAAGCGCAAGACGATCTGCACCGTTATAAGTTGCTGGTCGACAAGCGGGAAGTGTCGCAGCAAATCTACGATCAGGCATTGGCTGCGGCTAAGTCGAGCACGGCGACAGTAGCGTCAGCCCATGCCAGTGAATCCGCCGCGCAGCAATTCGTGAACCAGGCACGGAGCCGCTTGGTGCAGGCCGATGCCAACCACCAGTCTGCGGAGACTGGCCCGCAGCAAGTGTCATCGACCCGGGCTCGCGTCCAGGCTGCACTCGCGGATGTTGAGCAAAAGCGTGCGCTGCTGGAGCAGGCGCAGCTGAATCTCGGATACACGAAGATCGTTGCTCCGGTCAACGGTGAAGTAAATAAGACTGTCGTCGTCGGGATGAATGTGGCCGACGGGCAGCAACTGCTTACCGTGGTGCCGCTCGATGAAGTGTGGGTCACAGCAAACTTTAAAGAGACCCAGCTGAAGCACATGCAGGTTGGGCAGAGAGCTGAGATTCATATTGACTCGAGCGGGCGCACGCTCAAGGGTCACGTGGACAGCATCGCGGGCGCAACCGGGCCGCTCTTCAGTCTGCTTCCGCCGGAGAATGCCACTGGAAACTACGTGAAGATTGTGCAGAGGATTCCAGTAAAGATCGTTCTCGATCCTGGAGAGAATCATGACCGCCGGCTTCGACCGGGCATGAACGTGGTGCCCGACGTGTACCTGCAATGATTTCTGCTTTGTGAGTTCCGCAAGATGAGCTCGGCTACTCTAGCCCTCGACCAGGATGTTTGGCGGCCCAAGTACAATCCTTGGCTGATTGCCGTTGTTGTGGCTCTGGCGGCCTTCATGGAGGTGCTCGACACCAGCATCGCCAATGTGGCCTTGCCCTATATGGCCGGAAATCTGGGCGCAAGCAACGATCAAAGTACTTGGGTGTTGACTTCGTATCTCGTCTCGAACGCCATTATTCTGCCGATCAGCGGCTGGCTCGCAGGCGCATTCGGACGAAAGCGGTTTTTCATGGCCTGCCTCGGCATTTTTACCGTGAGTTCCCTGCTGTGCGGTATTGCGCCGAGTCTCGGATTTCTTCTTCTCTTCCGGGTGTTGCAGGGTTTCGGCGGCGGCGGATTGCAGCCGATGGCTCAGGCCATTCTGGCAGATACATTTCCGCCACAACAGCGGGGCCTGGCGTTTGCGCTTTATGGCATCACCGCCATCATGGCGCCCACTATTGGGCCAACGCTCGGCGGCTGGATCACTTTTAACTATTCGAGGCGCTGGATTTTTTTCATCAATCTGCCGGTTGGCGTAGCGACATGGTTTCTGGTGCGGCGCTTTGTCGAGGATCCTCCTTATTTAGCCCGGATCAAAGCGGCCGGAGTGAAATTGGACTACATCGGCATCGCTCTGCTGGCGCTCGGCGTCGGAGCATTGCAGGTGCTGCTCGATAAGGGTCAGGAAGATGATTGGTTCGGATCGCGCTTCATCACGACTTTGATCGTTGTCTCAACCGTTTGCCTGATCTCGCTGGTGATCTGGGAGTGGTATCAAAAAGCGCCGATCATCGACGTCCGCATGTTCAAGAGCTTTAACTTCGCGAGTTCGAGCTTGATGATGTTCACGCTCGGCATTCTGTTGTTCAGCAGTCTGGTCCTAATGCCGCAATTTCTTCAAACGCTTTTGGGATACACATCGCAACTTGCGGGGCTGGCTCTTTCGGCGGGAGGCCTGGTCTTGCTGATTGAGATGCCCATCATGGGCCAGTTAACGACGAAGATTCAGGCGCGGCGATTGATCGGATTTGGCTGGCTCGCGCTGTCGATTGCTATGTTCTATTCTACTAAGCGAATTGATTTGCAGATCAGTTTCAGCGCCGCCACATGGCTGCGCATCACACAGGTCATTGGTCTCGGATTCCTCTTCGTTCCGATTACGCTGGTGGCTTACGTCGGAATCGCTCCCGATAAGAACAACTCGGTCGCCGGCATCATCAATTTTATGCGCAATATGGGAAGCAGCGTGGGAACGTCCTTAGTCACGACATTGATTGCGCGGCGTTCGCAATTCCATCAGGCACGGCTGGTGGAAACTGTGAGAGTCGACAATCCCAATTTCATCAATTCGGCGAACGGCCTCGCTCAGCGCCTGGCCAACTCAGGCGTGGGCAAGCACGAGTCGCAGATGACGGCTTACGCCCAGATTTATCAATCATTGCAGGCACAGGCGGCAAGCTTGGCGTACATCGATACATTTATGGTTCTTTGCGTGGGCGCTGGGATCATGTTCTGTCTGTCTTTTGCTTTGAGGAAGAATGATCCCGGTGGTGGCGGGGTAAGAGTCGCGGAGTAATAATTAATTTGATGCAATGCGGAGTGAGTTACGAAGGCAGCCATGCTGGAAATTAAACTCATCGTTTGCCCCATCGATTTCTCGGAGTTCTCGATCAGGGCATATCGTTATGCTCTATCGGTGGCCGAGCACTATCGAGCCAGGCTGGTGGCGCTGAACATCGTGGAGGTGTCGCGCTATCCTTACGCCGACTACGCTGCGAGCGCAGGAGACTATGCGGAATTCTGCCGGACGCTTCGCGAGGGGGGCGATGAGCAGCTAAGTGAATTTGTGAAGAAACACACCCGCAGCGAAATTCTGCCAGATCTGGTGGTGCACGAGGGAACGGCTCCAGACTGTATTTTTTCATTTGTGCAGGCACACAAAGCGGACTTGATCGTCATGGGAACGCACGGGCGGCGAGGCTATGATCGCCTGGTGCTGGGGTCCGTGACCAATCGAGTGATGCGTAGGACTCCCTGTCCGGTGCTGGCGGTATGTAATCCGCGACGGGAGTCGACTGCAGCGGACACCGCCGCGAATCAAGAGCGGGAACGCCACCACCACCTGGACCGAATTGTTTTCTGTACGGATTTCTCCGAGAATTCAGAGCGAGCTTTACACTGGGCCGTCTCGGCAACAGAAGAGTACAACGCCGAGCTCACATTGCTGCACGTGTTGGAGGACGTCCCCAGCGCGCCCAGCTTGGAGCAGGCTACAGCGACAGCGACGGAGCAACTCGATAAACTGATTCCACAAGAAGTGCGCAAGACACTCAAGATTAAAACGGCGGTGCGCGTTGGAAAGCCGTACCAGCAGATCATTCAGCTCGCCGTGGAAGCGCAAATCGACATGGTGGCGATGGGAGTGCGTGGCCGTGGCGCGTTGGATCTAGCGGTGTTTGGTTCGACAACCTATAGGGTGCTGCAGCTGGGACCGTGCCCCGTTCTCGCCGTACACATTTGAGAATCGAAACGCGAGGCGCGTGGACTTAGAATTGTACAAACATGATAAAAATCATCACCATTGAACGCGAGTACGGCAGCGGCGGCGGGGAGATCGCTCAACTTCTGTCGAAGCAGCTGGGGTGGAAACTTTGGGACCAGTTGCTGACAGAAGAGATCGCGCGGCTGGCTGACTGTCCCAAATCAGTCGTCGAGTGTCGAGAGGAAAAAACCGATCCTCTTTATTACAGGCTCTTCAAATCTTTTTTGCGCGGGAGTTATGAAGGAAGCCTCAACGCGCACAAACTCAAGCTGGTCGACAGCGAATGCATTTTGAAATTTACGGAACAGGTCGTGCAACAGGCGGCCAAGACGGGAAACTCGATCATCGTCGGACGAGGGTCGCAGCAGTTTCTCAAGAATCGGCAAGATACGTTGCGCGTGTTTCTATACGCTCCGAGAGAAGATAAAGTGCGGCGGCTGCGGGCTCGCGGAAAGAGCGCGGATGAAGCCGAACAGCTCGTGGATACAGTCGATCGCGAACGCATCGATTTCATCCAAAAGTATTTCCACGTTGAATGGCCGGACCGCGTCGTTTACCACTCGATGATTAATACAACCATAGGGGATGAAGCGGTCGTTCGCATGATTCTGGATGTTATGCAGACCCTCGACGCAAGAGTCTCTGCCTAGACGTCACGACTCCTGACCGGCAATCTCCACATGGATCGCGCTATTGGAGTCTCGAAGGTGGCTTGTGTCCAATTGTCGGCGTTTCACATTCTAGCGGCGTTTAAGAGCTTCGAGTTCGTCCAGTGTACGCGGCCAGTCTGATCGCAACAGCCGCGACAAGCTTCGATCAGCCAAAACTTTTCCGCCGGTCTGGCAGCGAGCACAATAGTTGGTTTCGTTGTCAGCGTAGCGAATCCGCTGAATCTTTTCTCCACACCTCGGGCAAGGTTCTCCGTAATGTCCGTGAACTGCCATCTCCTTGCGGAAGGCGGTCACTTTTTCGGGAAAGCCCGCCTTTGCTTCTGCGCGCAAACGGTCTATCCACAGCCGCAGAGTATCGCGAGTCGCGGCGAATAACCTTTCCCATTCATCGGGTTTGAGCTTTTGCGTTAGCGCGATAGGAGACAACTGGGCGGCGTGCAAGATCTCGTCCGAATACGCATTGCCGATACCGCTTAATATTCGCGGATCGGTAAGCGCTCTTTTCAGCGTGCGGTTCTCAGCCGTCAGCGCTTCGCGAAACGATTCGAAATTGCTACTGAGGACGTCGATTCCACCAGGGTCGACCGATTGCAAGCTCTCTTCGCCGCTGAGGACATAGAGCGATGCGCGATGCTTTGTGCCGCCCTCCGTGAGCACGAGAGAGCCATTCGGAAAATCGAAAGCTGCCAGGCTCTGGCGACCTGCCAGTTTTGCTCCTCTCTGGCGCCAGTGCAGTCGCCCGGCGATCATCAAGTGCAGCACCAGCCAGAGATCGCCGTCTAGGCCAATGGCAATGCGCTTGCCGATTCGCCGCAACTCGCGCACCACGCGGCCTTCCACATCTTTAAGGGACGGTTGCACGGTACGTAACAGAAAAGGGCTCGACACGCGTATGTGCTCGATTGGCTGGGCAACGATCCGCGGCTCAAGCGCGCTGATGTAGGCTGCGATATCGGGCAGTTCCGGCACGTTTAGTAGTTTGCAGGCCGCGAACGCTGTTTTGCAACCGGCCCATCTCACGACCGATTTTCACCGTTGCATTCTTCGACTTTGGTGTTGTCAGATGCAACGATGCATTCACCCACCCGCAAGTAACTGATTTCAAATCGTCGTTCGCGCCGGCCAAATTCAAATATTGGAACGCGGCCTTTTTGACCGTTGCGAACTGCATCAAAGCGTTGTTGACAATTTCATGTCGAAATCTCGCACCACAAAACGCGTTCCACGCATCTTCGTCATTTCAGGGCAGATAAGCGACAGCAGGATGCTCGTCCCCGACACGTTTCGGTATGGCGAGGCGATTGCCTTTAAGAAAAGTGCTGAGTGGCTCGCTAGACGGCCCTCCGACGAGGTGACTTATGACAGTCCTACTGGTTCTCTTCACGTTCGTAGCCTTCTTACTAATCGACTACTTCCGCACCCGTAACACGATTGCCGAACCGATTACGATGACACGCGCCGCCGCGGCGGAACGTAACGCTCCGCCCCGTCTTCAGCCGGCCTTAGTAGGCGGGTTCGCCGTGCCGGAAAACCTGCGCTATCATCCAGGTCACACTTGGGCATTGACCGAGAGCCCCAGCCTGGTGCGCGTGGGTATGGACGACTTTGCCACCAAGCTGATCGGCAAACTCGAGAACATCACGCTGCCGCAACGCGGACAATGGATTCGCCAAGGCCAAAAGATGTTCACCATCTATCGCGACGGCTGCAAGGTTGATATGGTTTCGCCCATCGAGGGCACGGTAGCTGATATCAACCCGGCGGTTGAATGCGATCCAAAGCTGGCGCTCAACGATCCTTACGGCGAGGGCTGGCTCGTAACCGTGCAGGCGCCCGATGCCAAGACCAGTTTCAAGAACCTGTTAGGCGGCGGGCTCGCCCGCTCCTGGATGGACGAAGCAGCCCGACGCCTGCGCGTCCGCATGCCAGTAGCGCTCGGAGCCTTGGCCCAGGACGGTGGAGTGGCCATCAACGACGTATCCACCCACATTCCCGACCAGGAGTGGCTGCCGCTGGCGAAAGAATTCTTCCTGTCCTAGAGTGACGCTCCGCGAGAGCGAGCCACCTCGCAGGTCGCCGTAACGAGGACCGTTGGAAACATCAGGCCGTCCGGATCCAAGGTTAAAAACCAGGAGCCGGGCGGCCGATGTTTTTGCGATAGCGAAACCAAGAGTGTCGGCGAGTCCAGCCCAGTCTACGATTTCAAAAGATTTGCCGACGAAATCCTGGTCATCGGCGTTGCCGCTTCTCGGCACGTCGTGCATAGCGAACCTTGCTTGAGATCGATCCACTCCACAGCGTGCGACGGCGCCATGGCGCAGCTGTAATCCTCGCAGTGAGTCAAGCTCAGGGTGTGGCCGATTTCATGAACCGACTCCTTGATTACACGCTGGCGAAACAGGTCGCGATCAGGAGGAAGCCCGTAGAACTCCTGCCGCAACCGGTGCGCTGAAACCACCGCGCAGGGGCCTCCCATCTGCGCTTCGCCAAAAACAAAGGTGAGAATCGGGATGTAAAGATCGACGGCAACGACTCCAAGCAGGCGCCATGAGTCCGCGGTAAGAAAGCTCTGCATGCGATGCAGGATTTCCGACGAGTGGTATTGCTGCCGCTCTCCGTGGAAGGCGAATTCGGGATCCAATCGCGCCGGTAGCACCTGACAGGAAACGTGAAAAGTTTCTTCGACAGCGGGACGAAGCTCGTGCAGCAGCTCGTCCTCCACATTCCCGATCGGTAACAGGTGGAGCAGCTTCATTGCGGCGGTTCTCGGTTCCCGGCTCTCAGCTCTCAGTGTTGTTTACTCGGTTTACTCGAAAAGTGAGAGCTGAGAACTGGGAACTGAGAACTAGTTGGATCGTGCCTCGACTGGTGTGCGCGACCAACCGTACTTTTTCAGCTTGTGATAGAGCGTGACCCGGTCGATGTCGAGGATCTCGGCGGCGTGGCTCTGATTGCCTCCACATTCCTCCACCACCCGCAGTATATGCGCGCGCTCCATGTCTTCGAGCTTCTTGCCCACGCCGTTGGAGATGGCTGGTGACTTGAAAATAAAATCCTGTTCGTGCAGTTCCGGCTCGTGCCCGACAACCATGGCGCGCTCGACGGCATTCTCCAGTTCACGGACATTTCCAACCCAGGACTGCTGCTGCAACTGATTCATTGCCGCCGGTGAAACGCGGGTGATGCGTTTATTCATCGCCAGGGAAAACTTTCGAACGAAATTGTCCACCAGCAGGGGAATGTCTTCGCGGCGCTCACGTAGCGGCGGCAGCTCAATGCGGAACACGTTCAGCCGGTAGAAAAGGTCGGGGCGGAACTTACCTTCCTCGATCAGCTTCTCGAGATCTTTGTTGGTGGCGGCGACGCAGCGGAAGTCCACCTTGATGTTTTGATTGCCACCGACGCGAGTGATTTCCCGTTCCTGCAAAACCCGCAGCAGGTCGGTCTGCGTCTTTAAGCTAATGTCGCCGATCTCATCGAGAAAAACCGTTCCACCTTCGGCAATTTCGAATTTGCCTTTCTTGCGATATTGCGCGCCGGTGAACGCGCCTTTTTCGTGGCCAAAGAGTTCGCTTTCGAGAAGCGTCTCGGTCAAGGCACCGCAGTGGATTGCGACCAGAGGATGGAATCTTCGCGGACTGGCGTGATGAATGGCACGCGCCACCAGCTCTTTTCCTGTGCCGCTTTCGCCCGTGATCAGGACCGTGGCGTCGGTTGGGCCAACCGTCTCAATCGCGTTGAAGAGTTTGCGCATGAGACCGCTCTGGCCAACGATGTCTCCTGGACGAGCGATATCGGCGACGGTTTCGCGCAGCAGCACATTTTCCTGCGTCGTGCGTTTATGCGCCAGCGCGTTCTTGATCAGATGCGCGATATCGTCCGGGTCGAGCGGCTTCGTCACATAGTCATAGGCGCCATTTTTCAGAGCCGTCACCGCTGTCTCGACCGAGGCATAGCCGGTCATCATAATCACGACTAAGTCCGGATCGATTTCGTGCATACGGCGCTGTAACTCGATTCCGTCGGTTCCGTGCATCTTGATATCGACGAGAGCGGCATCCCATCGATGTTCCGCCAAACGAGTAAGTGCGTCGTTGGCATTCTCCGCCGTGCCGACTTCATAGCCTTCCTCGCGAAACCATTTGTCCAGCGAATCGCGCACGCTTAGTTCGTCATCTACGACCAGCAGTCTTCCCTGTGTACTCACTTCGGTCACCTCGCCTTGGTCGCAAAGCCCCCCGCCGCAACCTCCACCAGCGCTGCGTCAGGAACCTGACTGGGCAGAGTCAGAATAAAAGTCGTACCCCTTCCGAACTCCGTTTCGACTTCGATGCGCCCGTTATGCCGCTCCATGATGCCGCGAGCGATCGCCAATCCCAGCCCGGTTCCGCGGCCATGCTCTTTCGTTGTCATAAAGGGTTCGAAGATATGCGGGAGAACGTCGGGAGCGATGCCTGTTCCGTCGTCGCGTACCCGCACCTCGATTTCAGTCTTGTCGTCAGTGCGGGCAAGCTGATCTTCAAGCCAGAGAGTGCCACCGTCGGGCATGGCATCGACCGCGTTCATGATCAGTGCGATAAAGACTTGTTCCATCTGCGCCGGATCGCACGCCACAAAGGGTAGGTCGGTCGCCAGTTTCAGTTGCAACTCGATTCCGGCCAAGTCCAGTTGATGCCGCACCAGTTGCACGCAGCGATGAATCACTGCGTTCAGGTCGGTCGACTGCACGTTCATAGGAGCGGTTCGCGAAAGAGACAGCAGGTTATGGATAAGATCGCCACAACGACGGCTTTCCGTGGCGATCAGTTCCAGACACTGCATCGCTTCCTCGCGTTTTTCACGCTCGGTTTGGCCCGTCCCCACCCACTTCCGCAAGAGTTTTGCGTAAGTAAGAATCCCGGATAGCGGGTTATTGACTTCGTGCGCCACTACCGCCGCCATTTTCCCGATAGACGCCATTCGTTCTACGTGCAGCACGTGATCGTGAGCGCGTTGCAACTCCGTCGTCTTTTGTTCAACACGATCTTCCAAAGTCTTCGCCCAATCGATGATTTCTTCATTGGCGACGCGCAACTGCAGACTCATGTCGTTGAAGGAACGAGCCAGGTCGCCGACTTCGTCCTGCGATCGCACCTTGATCTGGTAACCGAGTTCGCCGCGAGCAAGGCGTTCCGTGCCGTTCTTGAGAGCTTTGATTGGTTTGTCGACCACGCGCCAGACGAACAACCAGCTCAGAGCCGCCACCACGATCAGCGCCCCGCCCGTGTAATACGACATGCGAGCGCTGCTGACAGCAAGTTGCGCGTCCGCTTTCGCCAGCGAAAGATTGGTGTCCAGCACGCCCAGAACCTGCTGATCCGCCGAATGCGCGTGGCAACTGGCATTGGCGCAGTTGGGCTGATTTTCGATGGGGGTGATAATTCCCAGCACCCGCTGACCGGCACTGCGATAAATGCGAAAGCGGTCGGGGCGATTCAGACGCGCCAGCGGTTGCGATTGCGTGTGGCAGCCATAGCAGGACTCAGCGCTCTTGTCGAGAATTCGGCTGACTTCCTTCGGATCCGTGGAATAGCTGATCCGGCCTTCCTGGTCAAGAATGCGTACCTTCACCATGCCCGGCTCGTCCGCTATGGTTTGGATCGCACGGTAGAGGCCCTGGCGATCGTCGCGCAGCATGTAGTCGATGGTGGCGCGCCTGATGACATCGCTGATCCGCTCGGCGTTGGCCAACTGGGATGCTTCCAAGTCCTGGCGATGGAGTCGGATATTCAAGTATCCGAATAAAGCGAAGATGGCGACCATGATCGCTAGCAGCGACACGATTAATTTTGTGCTAATACTGTGCGTCAACCGCTTTGATCGCTTGCTTCGATGATCGCCGCGACTTCGCTCAGTCTCCTGCATGGCCTAACACGGGCGTAGAAACCATTGGACTGGTCGCGGGTTCGCTGCGAAGCCGTGGCTTCACTCCGTGTTCCTCCTGTGGGAAAATCGGCAAGTATCTCACTGCCACCGCGAACAACGCGAAGCCCATCGCGATGATCATCAGCGTGATCGAGAATTCCGTCCACTTCGGCACGTAGTGATGTCCAACGTAAGTCTCAAAGCCGATGAGCGCGATATTGAGCCGGTTAGTGATGAATCCCAGCACCGTAAAGATCGACGCCAGATATAACCACTGTGGCGACAGCCTGGCCTTCTTGAAGCTCAGTATGGCGATGGGAAGCACAAAGGTCAGCACAAGTTCGAGCCAGAGAAAGTACGCTTCATAGCTCGGTTTGAAGATTTCGCGAAGCAGGCCGCGATGAAAATAGTCTTCGAAGCGGAGAAGCAAGTTGACCCAGAGAGCGACCAGCAACGCACCGCCAAGAGTCACCAACACCGGAAGCTCAAGCTGACGACCGAATACTCTTGCGCTCTGGGTGGACTCGAAAATCGTCATCGCCAAACCGACCGCAACCGCCGACCCGAAGAAGAAGAACGGCAGCGCCGGCGTGTACCAGAAGGGATGCAGCTTGCTTGGCATGATCAGATAGAGCGATCCAAGGGAACTCTGGTGCAGCGTTGAAAGCAGGATGCCCAACACGATCAGCACCGGATAGATCTTGTTAATCCACTTGATGGGAGCCTTCCAATTGACCGCTTCGAATACATTGGGAAGGAATTCGAACAATAACACCGTGGTGTAGGTCATCACACACATGCCCACCTCGAACATAACTGAGTGCGGGTTCATGTAGATGAGCTGATGCCAGATATACCAGGGGCGGCCGAGATCGAAGAGCAGGCCAACGATGAAGAGCACGTAGCCCAAGAATGCGGTCAACACCGCGGGCCGCACCACGCTGTGCAAGCGCTCGACATTAAATAAATAGACAGCGCCGACCATGATGAAGCCGCCGGCCGCCAGCATGACGCCGCACAAACAATCGAAGCCAATCCATAGGCCCCAGGGGAACTGGTCTGTCATGTTTGAAACCGCGCCCAGGCCGCGGAAATAGCGGATATAGGAAGAGTAGAGGCCCAACACCATAACTACGATGAATACAACTCTCCAAAAAGTCAGTTTGATTTTCATTTCCCACCCTCGATCTGCTTTTCTTCTTCCGCTTCAGCAGCGGCTACTTCATCGCGACGATGCGAAACCCAGTAAATGCCGCCCAGTACCAACGTCCACACGGGGACAAAGTCTGGAATTCGATCCATCACTCGCCCCGTATATTCCGGAATCGGAGTGTCGCCGATCTTGGCGGAAGCAGGATAGCCGTATTGCTCGGGGTTCTCGTCAGAAATGATAAGGACAGAAGTTCCGCCGACTTCGTTCAAGCCATAAATGCGATCGATGTATTTGGGGTCCTTGCGGATGCGATCCTTGGCCTCTCGAATAAGGTCATCGCGCTCTCCGAACTTAGTGGCCCCGGTCGGGCAGATCTCGGCGCAGGCGGTCTGCTTGCCGGCCGCGATACGATCTGGACACATAATGCACTTGCGCACCCGCGGATTCAGCGACTGCCATTCATACTTGGGCTGGTTGAACGCGCAGGCCACCATGCAGTAGCGGCAGCCGATACACTTCCACACGTCGTAAACAACTGGACCGGCTGCGGTTTTATGGAAAGCGCCTACCGGACAAGCCGAAGCGCAGGCGGGTTTCTCGCAGTGCATGCACAGGCGGCGCATGAATTTGTCGTCCATGGTCTTGACGACCGTATATTTATGTGCCGACTGCACGGTCTCGGCAGCCACCGTGTCGTCATAGGGCAGATTGTTTTGCTGTGCGCAGGCGGCTTCGCACTGTTTGCAGCCAATGCACATAGTCGCGTCATATAGTAAGGCTTTACTCATAGGAATTACTCCTCGCCGCTCCCAAGTGAGACATCCGTTCCTGTCGAAATGTATGAAGTAAGACTGCGCTGGCAGAAAACAGACTCGGAACGCGTACAGAACAGCCGCTGGGACTGACTAGACAGACTGACTATAAAAATACTGACTATAAGACAATTGACTACATAAAGAGTGGCTATAAGAAGGAGGCCTGGTCCGGACATACGTTCACCCGGACCCGACAACTGCCGAATTGAGTCAAAGACCTCCATAGTCAACCAACTCTTCCCTCCGTCGCTGTACCGGCCATTCGTGACAGCGACGAATAGCAATAAAGAACAGTCACGGTTACTACAAACTCCAGCACGAATTACTACTTTTGCAGGCTGCGAATGTAAGTCACGATCGCTTTCGTGTCGTCGCCCGTCAGACTCTTCACTGCACCCGGGTGCTTCGCCGTCTCAGCAATGCCTTTGGTAAGATCGGCATCTGACTGCTTCTTTGCCTCGTCCGAAATCAAGCTCGGAATTTTCGCGGCAGGCTTGCCTGCAGCGTCTGCTCCGTGGCAGGCGGCACATTTCGCCTTGTAAAGAGTGGCTCCATCCTCGGCCCATGACAGATTAGGAATCAGAATGAATAAGGTCATCGCAATTGTCATTACCAACGTCACTAGCTTCGTCGTTTTCATGATTTAACTTCTTCTCCTTGCGAAATTGGGCAGCCTGATGAAATCGGCAGTTCGATTCGCGGTTCGATATTGCGAAAGTAACCACCAGTGAGCCTTCCACTAAACGGAATGTAACAAAGCTCAGCAACTCCAGCGGCTGACTGTTTAGAGTTTCAACGTTGGGGAGAATGACCGCAGTGACCGATGTCACCGTAGATCGTGACTCTATCGCGATCAGTTGGAAGACCTCCGAAAGCGATTAAGGCCAGCGCTCAGTTGGCGTTACGGATCAAGGCCGCGGAAGTGGTTTGCATCTCGGCCGCATCAGACCTTTTAGGTTCAGAACGAGTGTAGTACGAGGTTCGCGCGGCGCGGTAGAATTGTTCCGGACAAATCATAAGGCCCGGCGCATCCCACCAGGATGGAGATCAAGACGGAAATCCTAGGCAAGCAGACACCGTGATTGACCTCCCGGCCGTGAATCGCGATTCCTCCGCAAAGCCAAGCCTGGCGCGCCAACTTGGCCTCTTCGATGTCACGATGCTGGTCATGGGCGGCATCGTCGGCTCGGGCATTTTCATGAATCCTTATGTTGTCGCCCAGCAGGTGCACACTCCTGCACTCATTTTAGGAGCCTGGATTTTCGGCGGCATCATCGGCTTAGGCGGCGCATTTGTTTGGGCTGAACTGGCGGCCACGCTTCCCGAAGTCGGAGGCCAATATGCATATCTCCGCGAGGCCTATCATCCAGCCGTCGCGTTCCTATACGGATGGGTCTTACTGCTCGTGATCCAGACAGGAGGCATGGCGGCCGTCTCCATTACTTTCGCGCGCTATTTCCTCGAACTCACCGGCCTGCACACTCCTGACTGGATCGTCGCCACGACTGCTCTCGCTATCCTCACACTCGTCAATTGTCTGGGCGTGAAAACCGGCGGACGAACGCAGAGCGCACTCATGGTGATGAAAATTCTCGCCATCGCCGCGCTGGTGATCGCGGGAGCGGCATTTGCCGGCAAGCACGTGACGATTACCACTGCGTCAGAGCGGCACTCATCGCTGACATCCTTCGGCGCTGCCATGGTGCCAGTGCTCTTTTCTTACGGTGGATGGCAGACTGCAAACTTTCTCGCCGCCGAGGTGAGAGAGCCAAGAAAGAATCTGCCCCGAGGACTACTGCTCGGGGTGCTCGGCGTAGTGGTCCTCTACATCTCCGTGAATTGGGTATGCCTGCGCGCTCTCGGTCCGCAAATGCTGGCCGTCACAAGCACTCCTGCGACCTCCGTAATGCGCCTGGCATTAGGCCAGCGCGGCGCAACGTTCATTGCGGCGGCCATTGCTATCTCAACCCTCGGATTCCTCAGTCAGTCGATATTGACCGCGCCTCGCGTCTACTTTGCCATGGCCGATGACGGGCTATTCTTCGGGGCGGTGGCCTGGCTCGATCCGCGCACTCGCGTCCCCGTGGTCGCCATCGTGTTGCAGAGTGTTTGGACGATCGTGATCGCACTCTCAGGCCGCTACGAACAGATTCTCAATTACGTCATCGCCATGGATTTTCTATTTTTCGGTTTGACGGCAACGACGATATTCGTCTTCCGCCGCCGTGCCGCGCGCGGTGAAATGAAAAGTGGCGCCGGCTATCGCATGCCCGGCCATCCAGTCAGCACGGCAATTTTTGTCGCGATATGCTGGTGGGTGGTGGCAAATACCATCTACCGCTATCCGCGCAACAGCCTCGTCGGCTACGCGTTGCTGCTGGCGGGCGTTCCCGTGTATTGGTTCTGGAGCCGGCGAGCATCGTCGCGATCGGTCGGCGTCAATCGCGATGTGTAGACCTGATTTTGCGGTATCGAGAAAAAAATAATGAATATTTTGCAGACAGAAGCAGTTTCACACTACCTAGCCTGGGCCAAATTGCACTCGAACGCGCCCTTCAACCTGGCGGCCAGCGGGGTGTTGGACTATCCGCTGTCCGAACTTCCGGTCCGCATCCAAGACCTCGAGATTGGCGGAACGGGCCCCTACGGCTATAAGCCACTGATAGAGCGCTTAGCCGCGAAGGCAGAAGTGCCAGAAGATTGCCTCGTCTATACGTTCGGGACCTCGATGGCAAACTTCATAGCGCTGACGGCGCTCGTACACCGCGGCGACGAAGTGCTGGTGGAGAAGCCCACCTACGACCCGCTGCTCACGGTCCTCGAACACATCGGAGTGAATGTGCGCCGCTTTGAACGGCGGGCCGACAAGGGATTCCGTCTAGGCCTCGGTGAACTGGAACGCAATCTCACTCGTCAAACTCGTCTCGTGGTTCTCTGCAATCTTCACAACCCGAGCAGCGCCTTGACCGACGAAAGCACGATGCGGCAGGTAGGGGAGATGGCGGCGAAGGTGGGCGCCCGCGTACTGGTCGACGAAGTTTATCTCGAGACGCTCTTCGACGAGCCGTGGCGCTCGGCGTTCCACCTGGGATCGAACTTTGTCATCACCAGCAGCCTCACGAAAGCTTACGGCCTGAGCGGCATCCGCTGCGGATGGATCCTGGCGCAGCCGGAACTGGTGCAACGCATGTGGCAGATCGTTGACTTCACCTACGGAAGCCCCGTCCATCCAGCCGAACTTCTCGGAGTAATCGCGCTCGACAATTTTGATCGGGTTCGCGATCGCGCTCGCGATTTGCTGACCACGAATCGTGCGCTAGTAAACGAATTCCTGTCTGCACATCCGACGCTCGATTGCGAGCCCAGCCGCTTTGGGACAACTGTGTTTCCGCGGCTCCGCGCAGGCCACGCCGACAAATTTGTCACCATGCTGCGCGAGCAGTTTGAAACCAGCGTCGTGCCAGGAGAATTTTTCGAGCAGCCGCAACACTTCCGCATAGGCTTCTGCGGAAAGACTGAAACGGTTCGCGGTGGACTGGAAAGGCTGGGCGCTGCGCTCGACGCCTTCCACAAGCAGTAGGGTTAGCGCAGGGCAATGTGGTGAGGGCTCGCTCCGAGTTTGTAACACGCCGCCCATTGGGTGAATTGGGCGTCCGGAGGAAGATATTTCGCATTGGGTATTATGCCGATTAAAAAACCGCGCCGCTCGTCCACTGTTCCTATAATCTGTCCACTGGACATATTATAGAAGCTTTTCAACCAAAGAGTCAGAGGTATTATGTCCTGTGGACATAATGCGATACAATGGCGACATGGGCTGGACGAGAATGCAGATCGCCGTATGCGACGTCTGCGGGCACAGGTGGATACCGGAGACCGAGAACCCGCCAAATTGCCCGTCCAAGAAATGCCGCTCGACTCTCTGGGACAGGGGAGGCGTGGACGGCAGGACGCGAGAAGCCAGAATCAAGACGGGTCGCAGTCGCAAGACCACGACGACGAAGAACCGTTGACGCCCAGTGGTCAAGAGGAATTCTTGTCGGAGTAGCGCAAGCGGAGTTGGATGCTACTTCTCGCCTTGATCGCGCTTGATAATGGCTGCCTTCTTCGCGCCCAGAGAACTCTTCGCCATCTTCATATGCTGCTCAATGGCCAAGCGGAGTTCCTTCGCGAGCCTTCTAAGCTCTGATTCAGCCTGCGGTGTGTGCGCCTTACTGCAAAGGCTTCGAATCCGAGCGCAAAGGCCTTCAATTCGAGATTCGGTTTCCGAGGGCACCGGTGGCATTTTACTGGAGGTTAGTTCTCTGTTCGATACAGAACATTCTGTAGATATTCTGGGGAGCTATTATCGGCTTTTACGCAGCCGAGGCGTCTTCTTGCGAAGGTGTTGAGTTCTCAAGGGGAATCTTTGTTCAGGCTGAAGTCGCCGATCCCTTTTGCTACCATGAGTTGCGCCTGCACAAGCGGCTCCGAACAAGATGGTTCATCTCTCGCCGACGACAGTCTTCGACGTTCAAACTCTGGCCGCTTACGCCATCTTTTTCGCGAGCTATCTGGTCTTTGCGCTGGGGAAATTCCCCGGACTAAAAATTGACCGCGCAGGTGCGGCGATCATCGGCGCTGTGGGCATGGTTGCGCTCCGCATCGTGCATCCTGCTGACGCGCTGAGTTTCATAGATTTTCCCACGTTGGTGCTGTTGTTCTCGATGATGCTGATTGTAGGCAATCTTCATCTGGTGGGATTCTTCGAGTGGACTGCGGAGATGGTGCTGCGGCGGCTGAATCCGTCGCATCTCCTGCCTGCGGTGGTCTTCACCTCGGGAGTACTTTCCGCGTTTTTCGTGAACGATATTGTCTGCCTTGTGATGGTGCCGTTCGTGCTGAATATTACGCGCAAGCTGCGGCTGGAGTCATTGCCGTATCTGTTGGCAGTGGCGACCGCATCGAATATTGGCAGTGTGGCGAGTATCACAGGAAATCCGCAGAACATGCTGATCGGCTCGTTCTCCGGCATTTCTTATCGTGACTTCCTGCTACATCTCGCTCCGGTGGCGATGGTGGGTTTGTTCCTAGATTGGATGGTGTTGCACTGGGTGCACATGCGGAAGGTGAAGCATACAGGGTTGGTGAAGGACAGGATTCCTTTGCCACCGCTCGATCTTTCGCGGCTGACGAAACCCGCGATTGTGGTAACCGCAGTTGTGATCGCTTTTTTTGTAGGTGTGCCTCCAGCGATGGCGGCGGCTTTAGGCGCGGCGGTATTGCTGATTACCCGGACGCTGGAGCCACGAAAACTGTACGAGGAAGTGGACTGGGGTCTTCTGGTGTTCTTTGTCGGGCTTTTCTTGATTGTGGGCGGGGCACAAAATGCCGGAATCATAGGACGGTTTCTGGGAATCGCAGAACATTGGAATCTCCACAATCTGGGGGTCTTCACGGTCGCCGTGTCGTTGCTGAGCAATATAGTGAGCAATGTACCAGCGGTGATGCTCTTGAAGTCGCTGGCACCAAATTTTGCGAATCCGCATACGGCGTGGCTGGTACTGGCAATGGCTTCAACGCTGGCGGGGAATCTGACGATCACGGGCAGCGTGGCGAACATCATTGTGGTCGAGAGCGCCAAGCCGGAAGTGAAGATCGGGTTCTGGGAATATTTCCGAGTTGGGCTACCGATTACGGCGATGACTTTAATTGTGGGATGGGCATGGCTGGAGTGGGTTAAATAGAACGTTGATTCTTTCGGCAAGGTTGCGACGGATCGCGACGCTGACGCTTGCAGTCAGCTAACGACTGGCTCAAAAACCGAAGAAGAGGAGATTCCGAATTAAGAAAGCTAGAGAGCCTGACACCTCCGTCGAGACCAAATCGTCCCCTTCGCGGCGAACGTTGCTTGGACTTGATTGGCTCAATTTTCTCCTCGCCGACGTGCAAACGGGGGTAGGACCGTTCCTCGCGATTTACCTCGCTGGCTACAAGTGGGACGAAGAGCGTGTAGGGCTTGCGCTTATGGTCGGCGGCATCGCAGGAATTCTCACGCAGACCCCGGCTGGCGGACTGGTAGATGCCGTGCGATCGAAGCGGGGGCTGGTCAGCGCAGCAGTGGTCTCGCTGGCAGCGGGCGCTTTGCTAATCGCTTTATTTCCGAGGTTCTGGCCTGTCATGGGCGCTCAGGTCTTGATTGGGGGTACGTCCAGCGTCTTCCTCCCCGCCATCTGCGCCATGTCACTGGGTATCGTGGGACGTGCCGCATTCGACACTCGCCAAGGTCGCAATCAGACGTTCAACTCGGCAGGCAACGTGATCGCCGCCGTATCAATGGGACTGCTCGGCTACTTCATCTCCAACCGCAGCATCTTCTTCTTTGTCGCGGCATTCGCGGTCCCAACAATTCTCGTTCTGCTCCTAATCAAACCCACCGACATCGACTACGAAGTCGCCCGTGGCGCAACTGACGGTGAGAAAGGCGGCAAACCCCAAAGCGTCTGGGTCGCTGGCCGGGAGACTTCAATTCCGTCCGCGTCCGCCCCTCCGAATCCCGATACAACGTTCCGTCTCTATTAACTGCCACCGGATCGGAAGAGTTTCCCGTAGGCTCGTAATCAAGCATCTGGGTTGCGGAGAGTGGCTCACCGGCCACGCGAAATGATGGCAGACCTATAACGTGGTTCGCGCTCTGTCCCAGCGCCACGGTCTGGACGACGCTCATGACAAGTACAGCTAGCGGTTGACGGTAGGAAGCCATTAGGTCCTCCGGTCTGCAATTCTTAATGATGAATCGTATCGCGCTCGTCAAGCAATTGAGGGCGAATAAGAGTTTAACTCTAGGTAGTTGCTAAAAAACTTGCCACAGAGTCGCCACTGGAGTTCTCGGAGTGATGTGGCCGCTGGCTAATCTGGCACTGAGACCGATAGTAGCGCTTTGATCCGTTCGACCGCGCCGGGGATCGCGCTGCGAACGGGATCAGACAGGTTTTCCTCCAGCTCAAAGGCTGCTCCCGCAACTGTCACGAGATAGGCGCGCAATGGCCGTTTCCCATAGAGTTCCTCAGCGAGCAGCAACAGAGATTCCGGAGAACTGTGATGAGTGCCGCCAAGCGATGTGCTGCGGTTCGGCAACAGGTGGGTGCAGGCAATTGATCCCGCCGGCGCATCGAGAGCAGCGTCCACGAATACTACGACCTCTGCTTTGCTGATCGGTTCAGCGAGTTCGGGGGTCCACTGTTGCGGCCAACGAAATTCTGTCGCCGGATCGCACCCGGTTTTCTGCAAGTCATTCACCACCTGGAGTGCAACGCCGTCGTCGCCACGCAGAGAGTTCCCACACGCCAGCACGAGCGCTTTAATCATGATTCCCGGAAGATGATTTCCGGTGCAGTTCGTCCAGCAGTTTCCCGTCAGCAGAAAGCAATCGAATCTGCAGCGGCATTTGTCCGTACGCGTGGGTGGAGCAACTGAGGCAGGGGTCAAAGGCGCGGATGACCGCTTCGACGTGGTTCAGCATTCCTTCGTTGAGCTTCTCGCTCCGCACAAAATGGCGCGCGACCTGAAGGATCCCGCGATTCATCGCCAAATTGTTGTGCCCGGTCGCGATGACCAGGTTAGCCCAGGTGATAAGGCCCTGTTCATCCACACGATAGTGATGAATGAGCGTGCCCCTCGGTGCTTCACAACAGCCAACCCCTTCAAGATTATTGAGCGACGCGGAATACCGGGCGTGGGTCTCGGTGATGATGGGATCAAGTAAATACTCTTCGATGTGCTCGAGCGCAAAAAGCATCTCGATCAGCCGCGCGTAGTGATAATGAAATGAGCTCAACACGGCACCGCGTTCCAGGGCGCGGAACTCAATCCATTCCTGCTGGGCTAGCGGCGTGCCGCAGTTCTCCACCATGTTGATGCGCGCGAGAGGACCTACACGGTAGATGCCGCCGGGATAGCCGAGGGGCTTGTAATAGGGAAGCTTCATGAAGGTGAACGGTTCTACCGCTTCTCCCAGAAAGTCGGCGTAGTTCGCAGCTTCGAGTTTGTCGGCCACGATGTTTCCGTGGGAGTCTGTAAAACGCAGTTTGCCTTCGTAGTAACCTGCGCGGTCGTCCGCGGTAACCAATCCCATGAACAGGCTGGGAAAATTCGCGAAGGAGCGGATCTCTTCACGAAAGTTCTCGAATTCGATTTTGAACCACGCCAGGGTCTTCTGAACGATGGCAATCACTTCCGGAATCTGCGCCAACAGCTTGTCGCGTTTCTCGATGCTCAGGGGCTCAGTCACGCCACCAGGAACCACCCATGCGGGATGAATGCGCTTGCCGGCGAGAGTTTCAATTACTTGCTGCCCGAATTGCCGTAACCGGATGCCTCCGCGCCCCAGCTCCGGATGCTTGCGCATCACGCCGAACAGATTTCGATCTTTAGGGTCGCCATCCATCCCGATGAGCAAGTCCGGCGACGAAAGATAGAAAAAACTCAGCGCGTGCGACTGAATGAGTTGCGCCAGGTTGAGGATGCGCCGCAGCTTTCCCGCCGACGGCGGAACCTTCATGGCCAGCAGTGCATCGCATGCCTTGGCCGAGGCTAAAAGATGGCTTACCGGGCAGATCCCGCAGATCCGCTCCATCAGGGTGGGCATCTCGTAGAAGGGGCGCCCTACGCAGATTTTTTCGAATCCGCGGAATTGTGTGACGTGGAAATACGCCTCGGAGACCTCGCTCCGATCGTCAATTTGCAGCGTGATCTTGGCGTGGCCTTCGATGCGTGTAACCGGATCGATCGTAATCGTCTTAGACATCTTCCTGTTTTCCGAATCCCTAGTCAGCTAAGCCCCAAAGCGAGACAAAGCCGCTATCTGCGGAACGCGGCCAGCAAGCAACTCGCTAATCACCGTGAAAATTGTGTCGGCGGAGGGCGGGCAGCCCGGAACGAACACATCGACCTCCACTACTTCGTGCACTGGCCGAACGCGCGGCAACAGGGAGGGCAGGCGCTCCGCGGGAATCTGCTCTTGCAGCAAACCGTTTCCCTTGTAAACGCAATCCAGCAACTCGGAGACGGGTATGGGGTTGCGCATCGCGGGAACATTGCCCGTCACCGCGCAATCGCCGAGAGAAACCAGCATTCGTGTATGCGCCCGCACCAGTCGTATTTTGCGTTCGTCCTCATCGCTGCTCACTGAACCTTCGATCAGCGCAACATCGACGTGCGCGGGAAACTCCTTGTAATCCACCAGCGGCGAATACACCAGATCGAACTGGTCGCTCAACTCCACCAGACGTTCATCCATATCCAGGATAGACATGTGACAACCGGAGCAGCCGTCGAGCCAGACGGTCGCAAGCGTCGGTTTGCTGGCCGTCGATTTGCTCATCGCAGACCTTCCCGCATCTCGTTCAAGTAAGAAAGAAAGTCGGGATTCTTTCTCACTTTGCCGCCAACTTTACTCTTATCGAAAAGCGCACCGGTGGGGCACACCTGGACGCACTTGCCGCAACTCGTACATGTATCGGATTCGCCCCAAGGCTCATGGAGATCGCTGATGAGCAGGGAGTTCACGCCGCGGCCCAGGAGATCCCAAGTGTGCGCGCCCTCAATCTCGTTGCACACCCGCACGCAACGCGTGCACAGAATGCAGCGATTGTGATCCAACGCAAAGCGTTCGTGCGACGCATCCACGGGAAGTGATGGCGAGCGGTAGGGAAAACGCACATGAGTGATGCCATGCGCCTCTGCCTGATCCTGCAACTCACACATATTGTTGGCGACGCATACGGAACAGACGTGATTCCGTTCGGCAAACAGAAGTTCCAGAATCATCCGCCGGTATTTTTGCAGGCGTGGCGTGTGGGTGGTGACCTCCATGCCTTCTTCCACCAGCATTACGCAGGCGGGCTGCAGCCGAGTGGAACCTTTCAGTTCCACCAGGCACAACCGGCAGGCCCCCACTTCCGTGAGGCCGTCGAGGTGGCAGAGAGTAGGTATCGAAATCCCATTTTCGCGCGCGGCGCCTAGAATCGTCTGATCGCCACTGGCGCTCACGTCCTTGCCATCGATCAAGAGCGTCTTTACTGCGGGCGCTGGGCTCACGCGGAGACCTCCGCAAGCTTATTGCATTCACATACGCCCGCGCGGCAATGTTTGCGCACGATGTGCTCCATGTATTCTTCGCGGAAGTAACGCAGCGTGCTCAGCACAGGATTCGGCGCGCTCTGCCCCAATCCGCACAAGCTGGTGCTGCTGACCATGTCGCAGAGTTCTTCCAGGAGATCGAGATCATTCAGCTTTGCCGTTCCATTGGTCATGCGCGTCAGGAGTTCGAACATCTGTGCCGTGCCAGCGCGGCACGGAATGCATTTGCCGCACGACTCGGACATACAGAACTCCATAAAGTAGCGCGCAACATTGACCATGCAGGCACTGTCATCCATCACGATCATCCCGCCCGAGCCCATGATCGAACCCACTTCCTTCAACGATTCATAGTCCACCGGAAGATCGAGAAACTGCTCAGGAATGCAGCCGCCGGAAGGGCCGCCGGTCTGAACCGCTTTGAAGCGATGGCCTTCTGGTACTCCGCCGCCAATATCAAAAATAATCTGGCGCAACGGAGTGCCCATAGGCACCTCAATCAAGCCCACATTCCGCACTTTCCCGCAGAGTGCGAATACTTTCGTCCCTTTGCTTTTGTTCGTGCCCAGGGAGGCATACCATTCACCGCCACGCCGCAAGATGGTCGGAATATTGGCAAACGATTCCACGTTGTTGATCAGCGTCGGCATTTCCCACAGGCCAGACTGCGCCGGAAACGGCGGTCGCGGCCGTGGTGTGCCCCGCCTGCCTTCAATCGAAGCGATCAGGGCGGTCTCTTCACCGCAAACGAATGCGCCGCCGCCGATACGGATTTCAATGTCAAAGCTGAACTTCGTATTGCAAATCTGACTGCCCAAAAAGCCCAGCCGGCGCGCATCGCGAATTGCGACTTGCAGCCTCTTGATCGCCAGCGGATACTCCGCGCGCACGTAGATGTAGCCGAGATTCGCTCCCACCGCGTAGCCGGCGACGATCATTCCCTCCAGCACTCGATGCGGATCGCTCTCCAGCACACTGCGATCCATGAACGCGCCAGGGTCGCCCTCGTCGGCATTGCAGATCACATATTTCGTCGTCCCGATTGTCTTGGCTACGGTGCCCCACTTGAGACCGGTGGGATAACCAGCCCCGCCGCGGCCGCGCAGCCCGCTCTTCGAAACTTCCTGTACGATCTGCGCCGGAGTCAGGTCGGTCAGCGCGTGGAGTAGAGCCTGGTAGCCGTACGCGGCGATATACTCCTCTATTTTTTCCGGGTCAATTCGGCCGGAGTTTTCCAGAACGATAGCGGTTTGCCGTTGGAAGAACGGTTGGTCGCGCGAGTAGAGTAGACGCTCAGGCATGGCGCTGTTCAGTTTTGCGACGATCTCCGGCGCATCCGACTCCGCCACGTTCTTTAAGAGATGCCCATCAGGCTCCCTGGTCACTAACGGACCGAGGGAGCAAAGCCCCATGCATCCAGTTCCAGCTACGCGACAATTCGCGCCCCTGCGGCGCACTTCCTTCTCCAGCGCTGACTTGATGGCATCGCTGTGCAGAGACAAGCAGCCCGCGGCAACGCAAACGTTCAAGGCACGTGGAAATGTTTCTTTCGCCGCGCGCGCATCGGTCGCAATTTGTTCGAGTTCCTCGAACGTCATCAGTTATTCCATCCTTGCAGCTTGTTGCGAAGAACGGTCTCACTGACATTGCCGGCGGTTTCTCCATCAAAAATAAGCGCGGGCGCCATGCTGCACGAGCCAATGCACCGCGCGCTCACCAGGGAAACATTGCCGTCGGGCGTGGTTTCACCCGCCTTGACGTTCAGCGACGCTTCTGCCGCAGCCAGCAGTTGGCCGGCTCCCGTGATGTAGCAAGCCGTGCCCAGGCAGACCAGGCACGTGTGCTTGCCGGGAGGCTTCAACGTGAAATAGTGATAGAAAGTCGCGACACCGTAGGCCTGACTCAACGGTACGTGCAAGGACGCGGCGACGAACCTCAGGGATGGTTTGTCAAGGTATCCGAAATATTCCTGCACGGTGTGCAGAGTCTCGATCAGGGCGTCTCGGGCAAACCCGTGCCGCCGCATGGTGCCAGTGACGATCCGCCAGCGCTTGTCGTTCGAAGGAAGCGGGGGCATCTTCGAGTTAGTGAGCATAATCCTATTGCGACTCTCCAGTTATACCGCGAAAAATTTCTTCCAGTTCATAACAGTCCATACCTACGTGGCTACGTGACCAGCTTTTCCAGTGGACACTCGCTGGCTACCGGCTAACAACAGCAGGATGTTTCTCATCCTGCGTCTCTTTATTATTCTTATTTTTTTCTTTGGCCGAGATAGCTTGTGCCAATGCTGCTGACAGAGCCATTCCCTCGGCCACACGCACCTCGTGCGAAATTCTTCCTCTAACCAGAGGCCTCAGAACAAACAGAGAGAAGATCGCGGCAATCCCGCACAGGACGGCCGAAACGTAGAATGCCATCGCAAAAGATCCGCCGAAGTATGCGGCCAGCGTGGCTGCTCCAAAGCCGGCAAAAATGGAAGCCAATCCTTTGGCCGTGTACACCATGCCGTAATTGGCAGACGCGTTCTTTGGTCCGAAAATGTCACCCGTCGTCGCTGAGAACAACGAGTAGATTTCACCCCAGAAAAGGAAGATGAACGAGAACAGAACCAAGAAACCGATCGGAGTTCCGGCGATTCGGGTCACTAGGAATACGAGCACTGCTTCGACTCCGAAAGTTAGACACATCGTGTATTCTCGTCCCAACTGGTCCGAGACTGATCCCCACACGATTCTCGACAGCGCGTTGCAGAGTGAGGTCAGAGTTGCTGCCAGCGGAACAATCGCCAGACCCCATATTTTCGCTTCGCTAACATGCAGAGACTTGGCAATCTGGGAAAGGTTTCCGGTCGCGATCAACCCTCCCGCACAGGAAAAGAAAAACATGGTGTAGAGCAAATAGAATTCGGGCCTGCCCAGAGTTTGAATCCAGGTAAAGTTGACCTTCGACTGTGCAACCCCTGTGTGCACCGGCTTTGCGCTCGCGACCCACCCGGCGGGCGCCCAGCCACTCGGGGGATGGCGGAGTACCAAGGCTGCGGCGAATGCAATAATGCCTTGGCCTAGTCCCCAGACCGCCATGGCAGTCGCCCAACCCATGATGTGGATGGTGCTGGCGATAGGCATGATGGTGAGCGCGGCGCCGCCTCCGAAGCCTGCGGCAGTCAGCCCAACCGCCAGACCTCGTTTGTCAGGGAACCACTTCACCGCATTGGCAACGCAGGAAATATAAATGATGCCCGCACCAGTTCCGGCAATTACGCCGTAATAGATGTACAAGTCCAGCGGGGATTTGGCGATGGTTCCGCCCAGTATCCATCCGAGCGCAATACACGTCGCGCCGAACGTCATCAGCTTCCGGATGCCGAACTTATCGACAAAGTATCCGGCCACCGGCATGGGCCAGGTCTCGAACAAAATGAATGCTGAAAAAATGGCTGCTATTTTCGCGTAGGGTACGCCGGTGAATGTTTGCTTCATGCCCGGAGTAAAGAGGGTGAAGGCATATTGATAGTTGGAGATGACGATCATCGCGATGATGCCGCACACCAACTGGATCCACCGGTTTCCAGCGACTCTGCCGAGTGTGGTCTCAGTACGAACTTGGCTGGTCACTTCGGTGGGAACTAGGGAGGTCACATTCGTGGCCATAACGTCCTCCTACTAATTGTCGATTGTTCGCGCTTAGGCCCCTTGCCGGAAGCTTCCGGAAAATGAAAAACCCGCCCGGTATGGGGCGGGTGTGTTATTCGGCTTCGACGTCTTTCTGGAGCGGAATGATTCCCGGCACCAGCCACTTATCCCACGTCTCGTCGATCTTGCTCTGGAAGTATTCGATATCTTCCTCGATGAAATGCGCGAACCTTCCCTGCTTGAGCAAATAGTCGCGAACCGGAAGACGTTTGAATCTTCCGTTCACAATATCCTTGCTCTTGCCGTACATTTTCAGCTTGCCATTCTCGATCTCGTAGAGAGGGAAAATGCCCGTGTTCACGGCCAGTTCGCCCAATTGGAAAGAAAGCACAGGATCGAAGTCCCAGCCTTTCGGGCAGGGATTCAAGCAGTGAATGAACGTTGGACCGCCGACCGACAGCGCCTTGCGAACGCTGTTCATCGCCTGCAGAGGATAGGACGTCGAGATGGTCGATACATACTTCACCGTGGGATGGCCGACCGCGATCAACGGCGCCATGTTCTTTTTCCAGCGGTGATTCATGATCCGTTTCACTTTTCCCGGCGTACTGAACGAAGTGTTCACGCCATACGGCGATGCCCCCGAAATCTGGATATCGGTATTGGCATAGGACTCGTTGTCGTACATCAGGATCAGCAGGTTGTAATCGGGATGGCACATGGTGGCCGAGATCGCGCCCAGTCCCATGTCCGCACCGCCGCCGTCGCCGCAGAACGCGATGACGTTGATGGGTTCATCCTTCATCGCGCCCTTGCGCATCTGGACGCGGAAGGCCGCCGCCGCTCCCAGCGCGGCCGAGCCCGAACTGCCCAGTTGCGTGTGCATCCACGGCACGCCCCACGGGGTTGAATAGTAAGAGGTGTTCGCCACGTACATGCAACCCGTGCTGCCCAGAACGATCGTTCGCGGGCCAGCAGCCTTCGCCATCAGTTTCATGATTTGCGCAGACTCGCAGCCCTGGCAGGTGCGGTGGCCGGACGTGTAGTACTCCTCGTGTGGAACCTTCTTGACGCCTTTGAAGGGTTCCAGGTTTTGTGTCGGTTTTTCATCTACAAAAGTGCTCGTGGTCATAATTGTTTGTCCTTTCCGGCTCTGGAGTATGTCTGTGTGGTGACGGGCTCTGCCCCGTCCAGGCGGGGCAAAGCCCCGCCACCACACGTGTTACTCCCGCAGCCCAAACCATTGCGTCAGGGGTTGCGCCTTACCTTTCGCGGCTCGGAACACGATATCGGTCATCGTCTCCACGTCGGGCACGGTGATTTCGCGGCCACCCAGTCCACCGATAAAGCCAATCACCGGCGGTCTGGTGCTGCTGCTCGAGTACATGGCGGAGCGAACTCCCGTCGCCACCACGCCACTCAGGTCCGGCGAACCGAACGAGAAGTCGCGATCGATGACGCCGACAGCCTTGAACCGCTCCAGGCACTTCGCAATCTCCGGACCGGCAAACGGCCGGAACCAGCGCAGCCGTACGAAGCCAACCTTCTTTCCTTCCTCGCGCAGCTTGCGAACCGCCACTTTCACCGGCGTTGACATGGTTCCCATGCCCAGCAACACGACGTCCGCACCCTCGGTCATATATTCTTCGAAGAACGGATTGCCGTACTTGCGTCCGAACGTATGCTCGAACTCGGCATAGACTTCGCGAATCACGTCGCAGGCAACTTCAGTGACTTTGTAATTCTGCCGTCGAATCTCCATCACCCAATCTTCGTTGGCCTGTGGAGCCACCGAAATAACATTGTCGGGATGGAGCAGCAGATCGCCGCGGTTGTAAGCCGGCAGGAATTTCTTAACCAACTCGGCCGCCGGAATCTTAACCAGCGCTTGCGAGTGAGTGAGAAATGCGCCGTCGCAGCTGATCGCCAGAGGAACAAAAATGCGGCGATCTTCCGCCACACGATAGGCGATCAGTGCGGTGTCGAGTGCTTCCTGCGCGCTATCGACCCAGGTCAACAGCCAGCCCAGGTCGCGGACTGCCAGGGCATCGTTATGTTCCACGCCAAAGGCGCCGGGATCGTCGAGCGCCCGGTTGCCCACCATGCACACCATGGGCACGCGCAGAGCCGGACTGACGGTCAGCGCTTCCATGGCATACATCCAGCCCACGCCGCTCGAACCGCAGAACACGCGTGCTCCGCAAACCGACGCATGCTTCACGATTTCGAATTGAGAATGCTCGCCTTCCGCCACGATGTACTCGCAGTCCATCTCGCCGTCTGCTACCAGTTGGCTGATGTATTGCATCACCGTGTCGTACGGCCGAATCGGGTAAGCCGTGACCACGTCGACGTTCGCCAGTTTGCAGGCAATCGCAATGGCCTCGGCGCCCGTGATCAGGGCTTCCTGCTCATTAATCTTGCTTTTCTTTTTTTCCTCAACCGGTAATGTCAGTGTCGCCATTTCAATCTCCTTGTTTTTCAGGGAAAGGTCTTCAGGCTTGCGCCTGTGGCCACTAGCCTTTGCGAGCAACTTCCAGGGCTTCGGGGACCTGTTCTTGATACTGCCCCCGATAACGGAATCCATGCGACCGTTTCTCGATCGGAGAAGCCTTCGCAATCGTGGTTTCCAGCCAGTTCAAATAGGCATCTTTATCTTTTCTGAACGCCTCCCACTGGCTCTTGTTATCGTGGAATTCCGATTCGTTCACCATGGTGACGCACTCCTTCACCGGGCAAACCTCTTCGCAAATGCCACAGCCGCAGCACGACTCGAGATTGGCGTCGTAGTGTCCATCAGGCGTGATGTCGAACGACGCGTCCGGACAGTTGAGCCCGCACAGCGTGCATTTCGTGCAAGTGGAGAAGTTCACCACCGGTCGCATACTGCGCGTAGAGTACTTCTTGAACAGCTCGTTGCGCGCTGGCCGGAAGCCGCCAACTTCTCCAGTCACCGGGTCGGCATAGGGCCCGCCCTGCGGCTGACCTTTAATCGAGACGCCATCTCGCATGTGATCCCAGCCAGGCAGTTCAAACTTGAACAGCTCTTCGGGATTGCCTTGTCCCGCTGGCACATCAACCGTCGAAAAGCGATCGAAAGCATTGCGCGCTGAGATCACTTTCAGTTCGCTCTTCAACTTTTCGTTAATGAATTGCAGGACCGAATTCAGGCTGAACAATTGCGGCAGCGCACTGGCGATCGCGCCCAGGACGCGGACGTCGGTGTGGTCATCCTTGAATACCCACATGCCGGAGAAGCTAGTGATGCCCTTCAGAATTGCCAGTTTGTAAGCCTTATCGCGACGGTGGATATTTTTCAGTAGAGCAGGCGCGTCCTCCTGAGAAATAACGATAAGAGTGGCGCCCGGTTTTAAAGCATGATGAACCGGCTGCAGGCCGTACCAAGCCCAGGACTCCGCGCCCTTTGAGAGCGTGTCATCGAGAACCACGGTGAGATCGACGTGCTTGGGCTCATATTGAGCCATTCCTTCCTCGAGCGTTTGCTCATCGTTAGCGACGATGGCAAAACTCTTTGCTGGAATCCCATTGCGTTCCGGAGCATCTCCATAACGGCCGAAGGAAATGCCCAGCTTACCTTCGTTATGCGCGGCTAAAACAATGTCGCGGGTTATGTTCTTGGCCAGGGTCTTCTGAAAGACCCCTCGGTAGACGACTTCAACCGCAAATAGCTGGCCCATTTTGCAACCTCCATTTCTTTACAACTTTTTCAGAGCTTCTTCAGAACTATGTTTTCAATCTCCTGCAAATGCCGGCGCATGGCAGCCTCGGCGGCTGCGGCGTCGCCTCGCTTCACGGCCGAGAGAATTCGATGGTGCGCGGCGAGCGACTTTGCTTGCCGCCCTTCTCCCTGCAAAGAACGCTCCCGAGTCTCCCTCAACAAGTCCATCAGCACATCCACCACTTTCAATACCACGGTGTTGCTGGATGCCAGGGCGATGCTGTAATGAAACTCAGAGTCTTCTTCAATTCCGAGATCACCCTGGCTCTGCTTCGCCTCCTGGCGTAGAAGAATGTCCTGCATGTCGGAGATCTCATCGGAAGAGGCGTGCAGAGCGGCACGCCCGGCCAGGGGTGGCTCGAGCATCTTGCGCACGTCGAGCAGTTCGGCAATCATCTTGCGTTTTTCCCGGAGCGCGCTCGTCAAGGGACTGGCTGGCCCGGAGCCGGGAATGCAAACCACGGTGCCGATGCCCTGGCGTGGCTCAAGCAGACCCATCACTTCCAATGTCCGAATCGCGTCCCGCACGGACCCGCGGCTCACGCAGAGCATCCTAACCAGCTCACGTTCCGATGGGAGCCGGTCACCCGGCTTCAGCTCTTCCGCAATATGGCGCTCCAGCCGCTTGGCGACCTCCTGGTAAACCTTATTTCTGGGAATCGCTTCAAACTCGACTCGCGCAGGTGCTGCGGTGGCTGTCATGGCAATTGGTCTGACGACCGACCATTTACGTCTTCATTTCAGACCGCCGCGAAAAATGGCGCAAGGACGAACGTCACTGGTCAAGGTGACCGTCAACCCACCCTATCAATCCGGGATCCGGCACGCGCAACGCAAGGCGAGCGCCGCAGAAGCCGGAGCGGTAAGTGCATAGTTCCGGCGAAGGCCTGAAATCTCCGTCCACAGAAGACCTCACGAAATAAAAAAGGCGACCCGAGTGCCGCCTTTTTATTTCTTACCTGTTAATTAAATCCGAGCGCACACTGCTTTCGTCTGCATGTAGAGACTGAGAACATCTTTGCTCATTTCGCGTCCCCAGCGGATTGTTTGTAACCGCCAAAGGGCAGAGCCCGTCGAATATGTTGTAACAGTTGATCCAGATGGTTCCGGCACGCAGAGCAGCTGCGAGGCGGTGCGCCTTGGAAATATCCCTTGGTCCAGATTCCCGCCGCGAGACCGTAAACTTTGTCATTGGCGCGCGGAGTGAGTTCCTCTGGATCATCGAATGGCGTTGCCGCCACCACCGGACCGAAGATTTCTTCACGCATGTCGTCTTTCGTATTTACGAGCACGGTCGGCTCGACAAAATATCCCTTTATTGCCGGGCTTCTTTCCGCCGGTCACCGCGTTCGGGCCCTCCGACTTGTGGAGAACAGTTCGGGCATGCTTGAGCCGTGCCGAGTCGTGCGCGCCAAGAAGTGTACCTACTGCGCACTGCCCTTATGGTAGGAAGGCAGGTGAAACAATTAAAAGCGGACTGAATTTAAGCTGACTGTTGCAATCAGGCGTGGGCTGTTGAAAAACTCCTTCCCACGAAATTCGCAAAAATAAAATTGCGTCAGGAAGCCCCACAATCGATTCTCTCGGGTCGCCCAGACATTTTCTATCCCCCAAATTTCGGTTGTTAGGGACGAAACGCGAGTTTTTTAACAGCCACAGGCGATTACACTCAAAACCCCGCGCAGGGTCAATGAGTGTAAACGCGATGTTACGCCAATTATGTGCGCAGGGATCTCCTTACGGCCGGTAGATCCAGGTCTGCGCTGTTGCCTGATCGCTGTTCGGATATCCGCCCGCCAGCAATACGCTGCCGTCGCGGAGCCTTGTTTCAGTCATGTAGTGCCACTTGTCATTCATCTGGCCCAACACCACGAGAAACCTCCCGCTTGCCGGATCGAAGATTTCTACTTCTCTGCTTCCACCAGCAACGAGCAGTTTTCCATCCTGCAACTGCACTGCTTCTTCCGGCAACTTAAAGCGGCTGTCATTCATTGAGGGTGTCAGTAAGAACTTCCCCGTGCGCGGATCGTAGACTTCCGCACTGTTCAGATTCCCGCTCCAGTCACGCTCGTCGGATCCTCCCGCGATGAGCACACGACCATCCGCGAGTAGCCCCGCCGTGTGCTTATAGCGCGCCGTGACCAAACTGCCGGTCTCACTGAATGTTCCAGTCTTCGGATCGTAAAGCTCGGCCCTTGCGGTCAAACTTTCGCCTTTGCCTCCAGCGATCAGCACCTTCCCGTCGTTGAGCAATGTCGCTGTGTGCGCCTCGTGGGCATGATGCATCGCCCCAGTTGCCTGGAACGACAGGGTCGCCGCGCGGAAGACTTCAGCCGAGGCTAAATGCCCGTCCGCCCCGTCGTGATCGTCTCCTCCCGTAATGAGCACGTCGCCATTGGCCAGCATGGTCGCGCGGGGTTCGCCGCGCCGAGCCGTCAGCTTTGCTGTCGCTGTGAACTTCCGCGTCGCCGGATCGTACAGCTCGGCGGAGTCAGTTGTACCGTGGCCCACCCAACCTCCGGCGATCAGAACCTTTCCCGACCGCAGCAGCACCGCGATATGTCCCACACGCCGCTCGGTCATCTCTCCGGTTGGCTGAAACTTGCCGGTCGCAGGATCATAGAGCTCGGCAGACCTGAAGAAATCCTGGTTACGGCGCATGCCACCAGCAATGAGAACTTTCCCGTCGGGAAGGAGAGTGGCGGTCTGTCCCGAGCGTGGTTGGAGCATCGGCGCGGCGGGCGTGACCGTCTCCACGCGCGATGCAGCCGCACGAAATGCTGCATCCGCGACCGCAAAACTGATGGTGAAACTGAAAGCGATACAAGCAACGAGCAACAGGCGGGACCGGTTCATGGCATCCTCGTTGAAAAATAAGACGTACCTCCGGGTCAAAGGTAAGCTGGTAATCCGACGAACATTCTAATGTTCCGTCTGGCGAAAGGAAACAGGCGCTGCAGTAAGAGCTTCCAAATATCCAAGGTCCTCAAGATGGTTGCGCAAAAAGAAAAAGCTCTTCATTGTTGTAACACAGGCGTTAGCACAAGCTTGCGCCTTTGTTTCGCCTTTTGCTGGGTCGATGAGTGAAATCGGGATGTTACGCCAACAAGGGTCCTCGTGAATTGATTGAGATACAATCGCCCGAGTGGCCGACAGTTCAACAAGTATTGGCGCAGATCGCAAGAGCGTTTTCCTTCCGCTGACGGCTCTGCTGCTCTGCATCCCCTGCTGGGGAATAACGGCGTATTGCGCTGCGCTAGTCCTCACAATCAAACTCGCTCCGCACTCGGCCCGCTCTCTGGTTTCCGCATCGGTTGTGGCTGCCCCGGTTCTGCTTGCAGTCATCAGCCCTTTCTGCTGGATTGCGGGCTTGATTGTTACTTATCGACGAAATAGATTCGCTGTCCGCGTGCGGATCGTGGGGTGGGCCTTTGTCCTCGCGTCTGGCATTGCAATGGTTTGCACGTGGATCGTTCTTGAGCACTTTAATCGGCGCTGAAATAGGAACAGGCCCACGCGATGCCAGTGAACCCTATCGGGCGATTGCGCGTTTTGACTGCAGGGTCAATGAGTGCTAATGCGATGTTACGCGTCGGTGAGGCTACAGGGCGCTGGGAGTCGACAGCTGTATACTTGTTGCTGCGAGACACGCATGGGCCTCTATCGCCATATCCAAGCGTTCTTTAACGCCGCTTACTGTCTTTTTGGTTTGTTTGTACTAGATCTTCGTCCACTTCTTATTGTTGGTCTCTTCAAGCTAATTGCTTTCGTCGTGCTTTCCTGCCTCCTTGCATTTGTCGTTGTTCACTCAGCAAATATCTGCAGATTCGTAATCGCCTCTCTCCGTGCGCTTCCAGTGTCTTTTTTTTCGTTGCGCGTTGATCGGCGATGGACAGAGCGATCGCAGGCGGCTATCGGCGTTCCAAATGAACCAAGTCTTTCTCTGCTCTTTCAGCGTCCCCCGCCCACTCTCTCGTTGTAGCCCCTCTTGATCTGAGCGCACGCCGGATGCGCACGGCGCTGCCTGCTGCTTTTCTAGTTACACAAAATCAGGCTCCCCGGCCTGGAGAGACGGTGTGGACATGAGTACTTCTGAATTCGCGGGACGCGAAGCCCTGACTAACACAGCGCAGGAAATCCCAAACGGTGAATACACCCGCCGTTTGGCCGAAATGCAACGGCGGCTTGCGGGCATCAGGGAACTGCACCAGCGCCTGTGGACGTATCTGATTACGGCCGCTCTGGCTGGTATCGTTGTGGCTTGGGCAGCGCTTTCGCTGCACTCGGTTTCTGCGCTTTGGATTCTGCTACCTTTGGTCGTCGCTCTGTCCATCTTCCAATCGCTTACGAAGAATGCACGCCTCCATAGCCGCATGCGATGGATCGTAAGTTTTTACGAGCTCGGGGTGGGACGCTTGCACCACCAGTAGCAAGGACGTGGGTTTGGCGGTTTGGAATTCCGGCCCGAGAGCCATCCCTACGCTTCCGATCTGGATTTATTTGGCACTGGATCTCTTTTCGAACTGCTTTGTACGGCTCGCACAGGCATCGGTGGGGCTATCCTGGCGAAATGGTTGCTCAATCCGGCGGAGTGCGCTGAGATCGCTGAGCGGCAGCGAGCGGTTGCTGAACTTCGTGATCAGCTCGACCTTCGAGAGGACTGGGCGTCTGTAGACGGAGGTGCATTCGATCAGGCCGGTGCGTCGGGTGCATCGGCTCGGGACTGGGCAAGTGGTCCTGTCATTAGTTTTCCGCCTTATGCGCAGACGCTCGCGATCCTTCTCCCAATTTGCCTGATCGGCCTGTCAGGATTTGTTTCTATCGGGGCCTATACTCGTGGCTGGCTTTGGGCTATTGGCGTCTTAGTCGGGCTGGAAGTAATGCTCGCGGCTGTACTTCTAAAGAAAACGAGGCTGACAGCCGCTAACCTTGTCCTTCCTTCATTCGAGCTTTCGCTGCTTGCTCCGTTGTTGGAACGCATCGAGGCGGAAAATTTCCAGTGTCCTTTGCTTAAGGCGCTGCAGTTGCGCCTTACGGGCTTGCCGGGTCGTCCCTCGAAACAGATTCGACGATTGCGCCTGTGGGCTTGGCTTCTGAATTTTCGACAAATTGAATACTTTGCGCTGCTTGCCTCGCCGCTTCTTTGGGGAACGAATCTTGCAATTCTTATCGAACGTTGGCGACGGCAAAACCGGGAAGGATTGGCCAGATGGTTGGATTCGCTCGGCGAGTTTGAAGCATTGCTCTGTTTGGCTCGGTATTGCTACGAAAACCCAGACCATACTTTTGCCATCCTGAATCCCCAGTCGTCTCCGCTATTTCATGCCGAGGCACTGGGCCACCCATTACTCGATCGGCAAACCTGCGTGAGATGCGATCTGCAGCTTGATGGTCAAACGACACAGTTGATCATGGTGAGCGGTTCAAACATGGCAGGCAAGAGCACTCTGCTGCGTGCGGTCGGCTTGAACTCCGTGTTGGCATTGGCAGGGGCTCCGGTGCGCGCCGCTCGACTCCAGATCTCGCCATTGCAGATCGGGTGCTCGATTTCTGTTCATGACTCCCTGTTGCTGGGAAAATCGCGATTCCAGGCCGAGGTGGAGCGGCTGAAGTGGATACTCAATCTATCGCGCACGAACAACGTCCTCTTTTTACTGGACGAGATGCTTGGCGGGACAAATTCGGCTGACCGCTTGGTTGGGGCAAGAGCGGTAATTGAACAATTGGCCGCAAAGGGCGCGATCGGCCTTGTAACGACCCACGATCTAGCTGTTACTGAGGTGGTCAAAGCTCTCGACGACCGGGCAATCAATGTGCATTTTGAAGAATACTATCAGAACGGCGAGATGCGATTTGACTATCGGATGCGTCCGGGTGTGCTAACTCGCACGAACGGCGTGAACGTGATGGCCGCATTGGGACTCTTGCGCTTGCCCAACGGTAATACAAACGAGGCTGCAACGCCGAGTCCCGATCTCTAAACTCGGCTACCCATTTCCATCTCCCGGACGGTCGAAAAACCGGAAACCCTGAGGTGGTTGGCGATAAATCGCGTCTCTGACAATGTCGGCGGTGTCAATCACTTTGTGAGCGTGCTACTCCGTGCACTCCGAGGAGCGCGCCATTTCGCTCTCATTGAAGCTTTTGCTGTTGCTCTTGCTTTTGCTCTACCAACCAAGGCTCGCTCGTAATCTGTTTCAGGCCAAGACAATCAGTCCGACCCATGCATCTCTTCGGTCATACGTTCGATCATGATTA
>Ga0182024_10000199_pt1 | contig 143868 bp, 126 predicted proteins | sample P32metaG_FD_120480 | JGI IMG/M metagenome (GOLD analysis project Ga0182024, IMG submission 120480) | Permafrost microbial communities from Stordalen Mire, Sweden - P3-2 metaG (Illumina Assembly) | ecosystem: Environmental > Terrestrial > Soil > Wetlands > Permafrost | place: Sweden: Stordalen...
GCCGACAGCTGGCGCGTTGCAACTCATGGTGATCGCCGCTTGGGCGACGCTATGGCTGACCCAGACGAAGGCACAGATGCTCGCCGCGACGACGAGCAGGCGGCGAAGAACTCGGTAAACGTTCATAACGACTCCTTAGAAACTGGCAACGACCGCTGGTGCAAGAACGTTCGATGGCTGGCGAACGTTCCCGGTCGCGGCGCAACTAAGGAATCAGAGGTTTTTCGGGCGTTCCGGCCGGCGAAGCGTCCTCATTCGCGTGGTTTAGCGCGGCTCCAAGCAATCGTGGTCATTCGAACGGCTAAGTCCCTTTTCGCCGTTCTCGATGTTGCCGAAGCACCTCATTCGCGTAGGGTCAGACGAGTAGCATCGCGGACAAGAAAGAACCCATGGTATGCCCATAGGATGAAGCGGCGACGATCGTCCTCACCGGCGTCTCGTTGACGCTCGTGACCTCGTCAAACCGCACGGACGATTGCTAGAATCGTGCGGCGGCGCTCTTGAGAACCGTTTGCATTTTGGCGTCGAGCACGTCCGCCTCGTAAATCTCCAGGTAGTTGATGTGGTGGCCGGCCGCGTTGGTCTCGAGTGCGAGATCGATCGAACGCTGTAACGCCAGCGGCGGATTTCCGGCGGCGCCCATCACCTTGCTGCTGTTCTTGGCGGCGCTGCGCATTTGGAGGCCGGTGACGATTTTGCCCGCAGAATCGATGACGACTTTGTCGTCGGCTTGGGAGTTCGGGCTATGCGGGCCCGCGCCGGCGTGAACGTTACTGGATTGAAGGACGAAGCGCCGGCCCAAAGCGCTGATCGCCGCGGCGAGGATGGCGTGTCGCGTGGTTGCCGCCTGCGGTGAGGCGAGCTTGCCTTGGTCGTTGAGGCCGACTTGTCCGGAGCCGTCCGAAAGGGAAACGTACTGGTTGGGAAATGCGGCCGCGTACGCGGCGAAGACTTGCTGCCAAGCTCCGAGATACTTGGTCGGCGTGTAGCCCAACTTTTGCCACTTCTTCACGGCCGGCGCCGCATTCGGCAAGGTGCACTCCGCCGAAACCGACGTCGGTCCGTCGGCTGCGATGACCCTGAAGGCAGGCGACTTTCCGTATCTCGCGCTCAGGAGGCTCAAGAATGCAAACCAGCGCTTGAGATACACCGCATTATATGGAACCGGCAACTTCATGACCGTTCCTTGGCCGGGACCATATTGCAAGGCAAACTCTCCGAAGCGCACGCCTTTGAGCGCCCACGCCGGACTGAAGAACCCCGGGAAAATGAGAAGCTGCACCCATTTCTTCGAGCGTTCCGCCGCGGAGAACAGCGCGTCGAGCCGCGTCCAGTCAGGTTTTCCTTCCGCCGGCTCGAGATCGCTCCAATGGATCTGCAGCGCGGTACCGCTTATCGACGGATTGCTCAGCGGGCTTACATCGAGCGATGCGCTCTGCGGATCGTTTACCATGACGGCGGCGAGCCCGCCCGGCAGCGCCGCGGTCGAGGTCGTAGCCGACGGCTGTCCTAACCCGGCACTTGGGGACTGCGCGAGGAGCAACGTGAACGCCGAAACTGCGACGCGGATGAGCGAAAGTCGCTTTAACACTTGAAACCTCCTCTGGGGCTCGCGAACGTTAGTGCTTAGCCGATATGCCCCGATGGTCGAACTCTTCGACGGTATTCTCGTCATCCAGCCTTGAGGGCAAGGCCCGACGCTTTGCACAACGCCGTGACGCGCGATCCTTAAGACGCGTCGCCTTGGACGAGTGCGAGGAACTCTTCCCAGTGCCGCGGATGCGGGATGCGAGTTCCACTGCGAAAGCGCGAGCAGGCCGCGAGGGGAGAGACCTGTCGCTTTCGCGATTGCGGCGAGCGAGAAGGCGTCGAGCTGCTGCGAGATTTCAGTGGCTTCCGGAGTTCCCGCGTGCCGTGGCAGTAGGGCCCTCGATCTCGGCGAGGTCGCATCTCTTCCTCGTTGTGCGGGTCTCAGCTACGTTGGTGGTCGTCTTCATCCAATCGATGAGCGGAAGCCGTAGTTGCTAGGCGACCTCCTCCCAGTTCGCTCGAGCAAGACCAAGGTGCGCTCGGTGATTGCCGAACTTCACTATTCCCATGCCGTCATCAAATCTCAAGGAGTCGCTCGACAGACTGCGGCTTGACGCAGTTCTGCCGATTGTCTCATGTAGCGCCGGTCGGGCAAGAAGTATAAGCGCTGCCGCGGGGCCGTAGCGTATATCCCGGGGCGCTGCTTAGCGGGCTATACGCTACGGCTCCCAAACCGTACAGTCATGCATCCGGGCCGCGTGCCGCCTAGTCGCGGGGCGCGTCGCGCAAAGCCTGGTCCTGCAAGGCTTTCCGGCGCGTCGCTCAGTGCAGGCTCGCGCGGGCTGCATCGAGGTGCTAGGCGATCTTCCGACCGCGGATCTCCGACTGCTTCCAAACACCAAGCTGATCGGCCGCCGCCGGCTTTGCCACGAAATACCCCTGGGCGACGTCACACGTTGCTTCTTGTAACCAGTCGAATTGGGCCCGCGTCTCCACGCCTTCGGCCACGATCTTTCTGCGCATATCGTGTCCGAGCGCGATCACGCCGCGGACGATCGCTCCATCCTTGTCGCTGCTCGGAAGGTCTTGGACAAACGATCGATCGATCTTGATCGTATCGATTGGTAATTTCTGTAAGTAGGTTAGCGACGAATAATGCGTGCCGAAATCGTCCAGCGCAATTTTCACGCCGAGAGCATTGCAGCGGGTCAGCAAGTCGATAGCTAGCCCGGCATCGGCCATCACAGCCGATTCCGTGACCTCCAATTGAATGTGACGTGGGGCGACGCTGCAATCCCTTAACGTCGCTCGAAGGTGCTCGAAAAAACCCGGATCTTGGAGCTGTCGAACGGACACATTCAACGAGACCGTCAGGTCTTGGCCGGCATCGCGCCAGCGGCGACCCTGCTCGACAGCTGTTTCGAGCACCCAGCGACCAATGGGTTGCATCAAACCCATGTTTTCCGCAGCCGGGATGAACGCCGATGGGCCGATCACGCCCCTCTCGGGGTCGATCCAGCGAATGAGCGCCTCCACGCCTTGGATCCGCCGCTCTTTGATGTTCATCAGGGGCTGATAGTGGAGCACGAATTCCTTCGCTCGAATTGCGCGTGCCAATGCAGTCTTCAGTCGCCGAGTCTCTTCCAATTCATCGCTCATATCGCTCGAATAGGAGCGCCAATGGCCGCCGCCGTCGCGCTTGGCGTGATATAACGCGAGGCCGGCGTGCTGCACCAATTCCTCAGCCGTCGTACCGTGTTGTGGGAACTCTGAGCTGCCCACGCTCGCGCTCATTTCAAACCTGTGCTGACCAGCATCGAAGGGGCGGCGAAGCGTCTCAAGGGCCCGGCGCACAACCGTTTCCACATCGCAGTCGTGCCGCAAGCGTGGAATCAGCACGGCGAATTCGTCACTCCCCCAGCGGCCAATGACACAATCGCGGCGTAGTGCGGCGGACAGGCGTTTGGCGGCAGCGATCAAGACCTCATCGCCACGAGTGTGGCCTACGGCGCTATTGACTTCCTTAAAACCATCGAGATCCAAGAGCACGACGCCAAGGCCCGGTCCTTCACCGTTCCGCCCGGCGCGCTCGAGGTGCTCGCTCAACAGATCTTGCCACTTCGTTCGATTCGGCAGGTTCGTCATTTCGTCGTGATAGGCAAGATGGACGAGTCGCTCTTGGGCCCTCCGGCGCTCCTCCTCATTTGCCTGGCGCAGCTCGTCTGTCGCCCCAGCCAGTCGCGACTGCAAATTGAGCATTTCGTGAACGTAAACCGCGAGCACGACGGTCGACGAAACGAGGCTAAAGAGTTTGCCCGCGTACCAGCCATAGGAGTACCGCGAGCAAATCAGTCCCATCACGGTGTCCAAAGCCGACGCGCTCAGGGAGGCCAGCAACCAAATCGTGGTGGTCGTATACGGTTTCCGTGCGTAAATCAAGCCGGCGATAGCGGCCGCGTCGATCAAGCAGATCGCGGGCATCACGAGCTGCTTGGCCGCAACCGAGAAAACGCCGTTCGACACCAGCACGGGGAGCGCGTTCCTAAAATCGATCAGCAATGCCGGGAGCAAGATGCCGGCCGCGACACCGACCCCGATCGCGACTAAGACAGATCGGAACACTCGACGCGACGATCGTAGCTCGGCTTGGTTACTTCTTTCGAAAACCGAGATCAGGACGAGTGCGGGAAAACATGCATGCCAACAGAGCCACAGATATAATGACGTCTGTTCATTGGCGCCAAACAGTCCCGTCGCAGAAAAAACTCGCGGAAACGTCAGCAAGTAGGGAATCGCCAGAAGACCTGAGGCAAGATAGGCGCTCCCCAAGAAGAGGAGTCTGGGAAGAGCGCTGATTCGATAATGCCCGAAGAATACGTAGGCCGTCATCAATTCGGTCGTGATGATAGCGCTAATCACCATGGGAAGGAAGACGCTAATTCTGGCTGCAGGCGTCCGGCCGAACACAACGGCGCACACGGCGATGAGGAACATCGCGGCGACCGTGAAGATCAGCACGCGCACGGATCTCGGCGACGCGGGATATGTCGCCAGGTTGGTGTGCGTGTTCAGGTTCACCAACCCCGCGATGCTCACAGGTTCAAACCAGTTCCGCTTACCGCGTCGCCGGACAGCGAAGTTTTTCGAATTCGGTTTGCTCACTTCCGTGTGCACCCTGTCCCATTTTCTTGACCCAGTTGGCCTTCTTCAGCCTTCGGTGCTTTGGGGGACTGATTGGACCTTTCGCTCGTCACTGGCACATCCGACGTTGAATGTGTGACGCCGGCCGCACACCACGTTTCGCCCTAAGAGCGCTCTCATCTAGCTTCCTTCGACAAGAGAGAAGAACTCTTGCCAATGGCGCGGATGTGGAGTGCGCGTTCCGGCACGGAAGCGCGAGCAGGCCGCGAGGGATAGGCCAGTCGCCTTCGCGATCTCGGCGAGGGAGAGGGCGTCGAGCTTGGGCGTGACCTTGCGCAGGAACCAGGCTCGATCGGGCTGCTCAGGATGCTCTTTCGCCCACTGCCGGTTGCGACGATGGTCCGCCCGCAAAGTTCGGGCGCTTGCATAAAAGTAAGCAAGGATGACGTAGCGCACCGTTCTTACGGCATCGACCGTTCGGTCGGGGGAGCCTGCCGATAACCCTAGTATCGCCCAGCCCCTCGAATCGGAAAAGGTAAAGTCCAGTGTTTAAGACCCTCATCTTGATGCTGGTCAACGACGATGGTCAAGGGCTCGTAGAATATGCTCTAATCATCGCGCTGATCGCCATCGTTGTGATCGCTGCGTTGCGCGCTCTGGGCGGCGGCGCGAACAACTCGCTGACGAACGCTTCTAACCAACTCAGCTAAAATGGACTCGGCGCTCAGGGCGTCTTGGTCCCTTCGACGAGTGCGAGGAGTCCCTCACATTGGCGCGGATGCGGGTGCGTGTGCCTGCGCGGAAATGCGAGTTGTGAACGCAGGGCCCTGTCGCTTTCGCGATCTTGGCAAGCGAGAAGGCGTCGGGCTGCGGCGTGACCTCGCGCAAGAACCAGGCGCTCGACATGGCGATCTGGCGTCGACGGCCTCAGGGCGTCATTCATCACTCCGATCAAGGAACACAGTACACGTCGATTGCCTTCGGCTTGCGCTGTAAAGAAGCCGGAGTACGGCCTTCGATGGGATCCATCGGAGACTGCTACGATAACGCGATGTGCGAGAGTTTCTTTGGCACGCTTGAATGCGAGCTTCTCGTGAAGCATCGCTTCAAGACGCAACGCGAGGCTGCGCTGGCAGTCTTCGACTTCATCGAGGGCTGGTACAATCCGCACCGCCGGCACTCATCCCTCGGCCAACTCTCACCCAGAAACTATGAGCGGCGCACGGGTTACGCCGCTTGATGTCCAATCAACAACTCTCCACGAAAGCCGGGCAACTTCAGTAGGCTGGTTTCGGCTGCTTTAGTGTTACGTTGGGCCCACGCGCGGCCCACGGATTCTGGCGAACCGTCGATTCCGTTACGGCGGCGTCGCCGTGTCGGCTGATGATGCCTCGCCAAGTGTAATCGCGGCACGAAGCGCATCGAGGTTGCTGCGGATCTCTGCGAGTTCGGGATGGTCTTCGGCTAAAGTACGTTTCTTAATGGCAAGGGCGCGCTCGAAGAAGGGCACGGCCTCGGCATTGCGGCCCTGATCCTGGCGGAGCGACGCAAGACCGACAAGACTCTCGGCCACGTCCGGATGATCCGGACCGAGTGCAGGTTCTCGAATCGCCAACGCGCGCTCGAAGAGCGGCTGCGCCTCAACGAACCGGCCCTGTTTCAAATAGACGTTCGCGAGGTTGTTGAGGCTGTGTGCCACGCCCGCCTGAACAAGCGGATGTGCGCGTTCCCGAATCGCTAGCGCACGCTCATGCAGCGCCCGCGCCTCAACGAACCGGCCCTGTTTCAAATAGACGTTCGCGAGGTGGCTGAGGCTGTATGCCACGTCCGGGTGATCGGGCCCGAGTGCAGCTTCGCGAATCGCGAGCGAACGCTCGTGCAGCGGTTCCGCCTCGGCGTACCGGCCTTGTTTCAGATAGACGTTGGCGAGTCCGTTGAGGCTCGGCGCCACGTCGAGGTGATCGGGCCCGAGTGCGCGTTCCCGAATCGCAAGCGCACGCTCCCAAAGCGGCTCCGCTTCGGCGTAGCGGCCCTGTTTAAAGTAGGCGAACGCGAGGTTTTCGAGGGGCCATGCCACCCTCGCGTGATCCGGGCCGAGTGCGCGCTCCCAAATCGCGAGGGCACGCTCGCAGAGCGGCTCGGCCTCGGCGTAGCGGCCCTGATCGTTGTAGACGGCCGCAAGGTTGTTGAGGCCGACTGCTACTTTCGGATGATCGGGCCCGAAGGCGCGTTCCCAAGTCGCGAGCGCGCGCTCGTTCAGTGACTGGGCCTCGACGGAATGGCCCTGATGCCTATAGACGAGCGCGAGGTCGATGAGGACGTCCGCTACGTCCTGGTGATCCGGCCCGAGCGCGCGCTCCCGTATCGCCAGCGAGCGTTCGTAGACCGGCTCGGCCTCGGCGTGCCGACTCTGTTGGCGGTAGAGGTTCGCGAGGTTGTTGAGGCTGTATGCCACGTCGGGGTGATCGGGCCCAAGTGCAGCTTCGCGAATCGCGAGCGCACGCTCGACGAGCGGCTGGGCCTCAGCGTACCTACCCTGATTCCAATTGACCTCCGCGAGGCTGCTGAGGCTGCGTGCTACGTCGGGGTGATCGGGTCCGAGAACTCGTTTTCGAATTGCAAGTGCGCGTTCCAGGAGCGGCTCGGCTTCGGTATACCGGCCCCGCTCGTCCAAGTATTGTCCGGTCTCGTTCAACACGCGAGCAGCATCTTCGAGGCGCACGTCGTACGAGCCGATCCATTCGGCGATGGTCCTGACGTGCGGGACGAGCCGATCACATTGCGCCCAGGTTGCGTACTCGACCTCGGGAAGCGCCGCATTGAGGGCGACGACTGCCCGCTCGACCCATGTTCGGCGTTCGGATTCTGCTATCGACGCTCGCACGATTTCTTGCACCAGGCGGTGCATTCCGTACGCACGCAACTTCGCATCGGATCGGATGAGCGAATACCGAGCCAGGGGCCGTAGCAGTTCCCCCACTGCTAACGTATCCTCAGGGTCGGGGAGCGCGGCCGCGATTCGAGCGCTCAAGGCCGGCGCACCTTTGTAGAAGACGTCGAACGGAATGGCATCGGGCGCGAGAAACGCGCTAATCCTCAGAACGTCGGCGGCGGCGGGCGATGTGCGCTCCACCGCTTCGAAGTTTGCCGCCCATGTGACCGCGACAGTCTCGTGCGATATGAATTCCCCGCCTTTCTCCAGCAGCGCCACACGACGTTTGCGAAAGGACGTGAGGTAGTCGGAAAAACTCGCGTTGGTTTCGGTGATGTAGGCCGCGGCCTGCTCAAGCGCGAGGGGAAGATTGCCGAGTTCGTCCGCCAGTGCAGTGACGGCCGTTCGCTCCTGGGGATCGCTCTCATCGCGACCGGTCCGCTTGAGGAGAAACCGAGCGGCCTCGTCGCCATCGAGATCCACGACTTCGAGTGCACGCGCGATGCCGATCTCCTGAAAGACCGACTCGCGTGACGTGATGAGAATGTGTCCTTTTCCACGCTGCGGCAGAAACGGCGCAACGCCGCCGCGGTCGTCGACGTTGTCGAAAATCAGCAACCAGTCATCGGTTCCGTTCAACCACTCCAACACTGCTTGGACGACGTGCTCTTGATCGCTCGATGCGGCGGCGGCCAGGCGGAGCGTCTTGGCGATCTCAACGAACCCGCCCGTAAGTCCGCTCGTCGTCTCGGCGTTCACCCAAAAGACGCCGTCGGGGTAGTCTTCGCGATGTCCCACGGCGTACTCGATGGCGGATTGGGTCTTGCCGACGCCGCCCAGGCCGGAGAGTGCCGCTCGGCGACGATCCAACAGTTGCTGACGAAGTAACGCGAGCAGATTCTCGCGGCCGGTGAAATAGTGCGTGCGCATCGCGTCGGGGACAAGCCACGGTCGCTCGAAGGCGCTCCAGCGGCTGCCCTGCGGCCCGAGCGATCCTAGCGCACCGACCTCCGCCCCGGGCTCCCGTAAGAGATGGCGCAGCAGACTCTCGAACCCGCGCTCGTCGCTCAAATCGTAGAAGTGACTGCGGAATACTGTTGGGACGAACGGTCGAGCGCCGGACTCGATTAGCACCGGGACGATCCTGCTGTGCCGCTCGGAGTCTTCATATAAGAGGTTGCGGAGAATCCGCGCTTCCCACACCACCCCGCGCCCGATCCCTGAGGCTTCCTCCTCCATGAATCGTTGGCGGTACGCTTCGGTGCAGACCATCAAGGTGAAGTCGCGGCTCTCGATCTGGCGCTCCATCCACAGCGGCCAGCCCTCGCTCGGTGCGCCGGGCAAAAATTGATCGACGAACGCGTCGATGCCGCGCGCGCGCAAGCGATTGCACAATTCGAGGACGCGTTGCTCGTGCTCGGGCGAGTCGTGACTATAACTGATCAGCGCCGTCGGCTGCTTTGCGTCGGCCATCATTTGGTGCGAGAACGTACCTATTTCAAGGCTGGTTCCACGAGTCTTGGCTGGTCGCCAGCGAAAGCCCCGTAGCCCTCGCGACCTCGTCGAGCGAGACTGATGCTATTCTTCGCGGTCGTTGATGCCCTTGCGAGCCGCAGGTCTCTTGGAGCCGATCGCATTGATGAACCTGGCTACGATGGTTGCAACCGCGGCGAGGAAGATCAGCGGGACGCCAATCGTCAGGAATAACGGGAGCAAGAACAACAGATCGGCGGCGTAAGGAAAATCCACCCATTGTGGGGGGCGGATTCACAGCATCTGGAGCCGACGATCGGACTTGAACCGATGACCTGCTATTTACGAACAAGGCTCTGAGTAACCTGGCATAGCTCCCCCGCAAAGTTAGGGAGCTGGACATGAAACTCTCGGAAGCTACCGAGCTTCTGACGTAAGGATTAGCGAGGGCCTTCTGCTCGTTCACGGTAAGGGAGGCAGGCAACGTCTCCTTCCAATCCCGATTTCCCTCAAGCTGTTGCTAGCGCGCTACCGGTTCGCTCGCAAACGATCGGGAGGGAAGTCTAACTCGACCGCATGGATCGCAGACGCGCGTCTTAGACCCGGTCTTCGATCTACGAGAAACTCGGCCTCGTTCAGAAGCCCGACGAAATGATGTACGAGCCGCGCTGGTTTACGTCGCTAGGCGCACGCGCCGTTGACGCACTTGCCAGAAGCACACTTGTTGCCGCACGCGTTGCAGTTGTTCGGATCGCTGGCAAGGTTGACGCAACCGATCGTCGAGCCGCAATTCACGTAGCCTGCCGGACAGGCGCAGGCGCCGTTGACGCACGCCGCTCCGGGTTGACACTTTTTCGCGCACCCGTTGCAGTTGTTCACATCGGTGCTAAAATTGTAACAGCCGGCGACATAGTTCGCGGGCGCTTTTTGGGTCGTCGATGTCCAGTTGGGGCAGAGCGACTGCCCGGTCGTGCAGGCGCAGGCGAATGCTGGAGAACTGCCTGATGGGTTAGTGGTGCAAGCCGACCCGCTCGGACAGACGTAGCCGCAAATGCCGCAGTTGCTGCTACTCGAAGCGCTGACGCACGTGCTGTTGCACACGATATATCCTGTCGGACACGGCTGGGGAACGCCGCTCACGCAGCCGCCGGGAGCCACCTTGCCGCAACTGCCGCAATTGTTGGGATTGCTGGCGAGGTCGACGCACGTGCCGTTACAGAGGACTTGTCCGGCCACGCTCGAGCTCGGACACGGAGCGGTCTGCGCAAACGCGCGTCGCGGCGCCATGACGACGGCGCCGGCGACAGCGGCCGCGATTCCGGAGAGAGCGCGCCAACGCGTGATCGCCAGCGCCTTGACGGTGGCGATCGCTCCTAGCGGCTCACTCGGGACCGTCGCCGCAAGTGCCAGGATCGGTTCGGCGCCGATCGCGACCGGTTCTGCGACAATGCCCGATTCGTCGATCAAAAAGGCGACGGGTGTTGCGAAGATGCCGAACTCTCGCGAGAGTTGCCAGCCGTCTTGGATCGCAACCGGGAATGGAAACGAACGCGCTTTGGCGCGATTCGCGTCGACGTCGCCGCGGCTGACCATGAGCACTTGGAGGCCCGAGTGCTCGCAGGCGAGCCGCACCAGCGATGGAGCCAGCGCTTCGCACGGTCCGCACTGCGGATCGCTGAAAACCAAGAGCACGGGGCGGCCGCGATAGTCGTCGAGCGAGATCGTCCCTTCGAAGACACTCGGGAGCGAGAATCCGGGCGCGCGCGTCCCGGGCTTGATGCCGTTGCGTTCGATCCGGCTCTCCGCCAGAGAACGCTCGGTGCCTAAACCAGTAGAAACCGAGGCCATGACAAATACCTCCGGTTGGAAGGGTAAGGGCTTTCGCGGCTTGCCGCAATATAGCAAACCGGCGCGCGCCGGTCCTGCTGCCCAGCCGAGCTTTAGTTAAGGCTCGTCGCCTTGGACGAGCCCGAGGAACGCTTCCCAGTGGCGCGGATGCGGGGTGCGTGTACCTGCGCGAAAGCGCGAGCAGGCCGCGAGGGACAAGGCGGTCGCGTTCGCGATCTCGGCAAGCGAGATTGATGCTATTCTTCGCGGTCGCTGATGGCCTTGCGAGCCGCAGGTTTCTTGGAGCCGATCGCATTGAGGAACCTGGCGACGATCACGGCAACTGCGGCTAGGAAAATCAGCGGGATGCCAATCGTTAGAAAGAGTGGGAGCAAGAACAGCAGGATGAACCCGCCCCCAAAGATCACCACCGCGCCGATGAAAGCGATGGATAGCAGAACTCCCATGCCTTGACCGAAAGCCTTATCACCGCCGCGGCAGAGGACGTAGAGCCCTAGGCAAAACAGGGCGACGACGAGAGTCGAGAACATGATGGCCTCCTTGAAAGTCAGGGGGCTCAGTGCATCCGCTCACTGAGCCCCCTAATCGGTATGATGCACTTATGGCTGTTGTCTCGTTATCGCGAGGCGCGCAAGTTTATAGCCGCTTCCCGCAACGGTGCAGACCAAATTCGCCGCTTCGCCTAGTTTCAGCCGCAGGCGACGAATATGGACGTCGACGGTACGGTTTGAGTTCACGCGCTCTGGGTCAGGCCACGCTAGTTCGAGCAACTTGTCTCGGCTCAGGACGCGGCCTAGATTCTGCGCGAGCGCTCTTAGCAGAGCAAACTCTCTGGGCTGCAAGGCGACGATCGCTCCGTCTACGGTCGCTTCGTGCCCTTCGAGGTCAATGCGTAGAGCACCAACGACGATGATGCTCTCCTCTTGAGGCTGCCGAGGTGCGATCACCCTTAGGCGGTCGAGTTCGGAGGCCAGGGCCCTTGCGAATTCGGCGATAGACATTGGACTTTGCAAACCGAACGAGGTTGGCGCCAATGCTTCATGATCGATCGCTCCGTTGAGGCTCATGTCCCGCGCCGCGGCGTGCGCTTGCCATAGGATGTGATTGGTGGAACGCGACGGGTGGACGTGTTGTTCGCAGCTGATGGCTGGTTAGGCCTAAGGACGGCGCCATTGGCGGCAATGTATTTCGCGATCCAGGCCTTCAAGAAGACGCGTTCCCCGTCGCTCAGAGCGAGGACGGCTGCTTTCGTGAGTTCGAAGGCCGGAGTTCTTTGATGAATGAGGTCGCCGATCGGTCGGAGCACTCGCTTTGCCTCTACTTTCCGGGGCTCTCTGTCCCCAGAGCTCTACCTCAGCGAGCGAAAGAGTCAGGAAATTGAGTGCGTTTGCGTGTTGGCGCGGATCGGCCGGCAAAGCAAGTAATGATGGACAAGAGCGCACGTCATCACTCGCGACCTGTGTCGCGCAAGCGCCCGCCCCGGGACGGTCGCCCCTCTCGTTCGGACCTGCGGCAAGGCGCGCAATAGACCCCGGGGACTCAAAATAAAGTCGACCGATCAGGGCCCCGGTGGCCTGATCGGCAGCGTTTTCGATCCGAACGGGATATTCTGGCACACGTTGTACCTACCATATTATTGCGATGGCGGAACCGGTGGCACGGGCTTCCGTCTCGACACGCCGTGCTGGACCGGCTACCACCCGCAGTTCGAAGTCCGAGCCCAGGTCGGCGACAACGGTCACGACAACGGTCACGACAACGATCGCGATAACGGTCACGACAACGATCGCGACAACGGTCACGACAACTGACCGCTCGACCGGACGATCTGGACGCGAAAATCGGGATCGGGGCGGCCGCGAGGTCGCCCCGATTCCACACCACCGTATCTGCCCTTCGGCATCCGGCGGTTCAGCGAACCTTAGGAAATCTATCGATCCGACACGCCTTGCCCAACTGCAAGCCTGCAACGCGTTCGCGATCTCGGCGTGCAAACCGCGTGGAGCGGCCCATGGACGATCAGCACCCAGAACCTGCTGTCCCTGGCTGCGTCGACTGACCTGACGATAAAGACCGCGGTAAACCTACCGTCGGGCAATCACATCCTGCTCTTCTATATCGATCAGAGCAACGCCGTTGCCGAGACGAACCAGAACAACAACTATTTCTTTGTGCGGTATCAACTCACCGGAAATTGCAAGGATCCGTTCCCCTATACGACGTTCTAGGGCCAAGCGCGCTCAATTTGGCCTCCTCGAGGAGGCAGCCTCGCGGCGTAGGGAAAACTCGCGTGGATGGCGCGCCTTTCACGATCGCGTTTTCTCTCGACTGCCGCCGCGGCCGCCTCGCTGCCGTACCTCGAGTGGCTGCGACCGGCGCGCGCCGACGCGGCGCCGTCAAAACTCTCCGACATCGAGCACATCGTGATCTTGATGCAAGAGAACCGCTCGTTCGATCATTACTTCGGCACGCTTTCCGGGGTTCGCGGCTTCGCTGACGCCCATCCGACGCTGCTCTCCGACGGTCGCCCGGTCTTCTATCAGCCCGACGGCCGCGACGGCTACGTTCTCCCGTTTCATCTCGACACGAAGACGACGAGCGCGCAGCGGCTGCACGATCTGAGCCACGCTTGGGGGGCCCTGCACGATTCGTGGAACGGCGGCCGCGTCGACGGTTGGGTCACCGCGCACTACAAGACCGACGGCGCGAGCGGACCGCTGACGATGGGATTTTACACGCGCGACGACCTGCCGTTCTACTACTCGCTCGCCGACGCGTTCACGATCTGCGACGGGTACCATTGCTCGGTCATGGGACCGACCAATCCCAATCGCTACTACTGGATGACGGCTTCGATCGACCCGCTCGGTAAGAACGGCGGACCGGCGACCAACAACCGGGGACGTCGATACACCTGGGAGAGCTACGCCGAACGTCTCGAGCGCGCCGGCGTCTCGTGGCGGATCTATCGTCCCGAAAGCACCGTGCAGTATCCCGTCGGACTCGACGTCATCATGAACTTCGCGGCGTTCCAGGACGCGCCCAAGACTTCGGGGCTCTACGAAAACGCGGCGAAGCAGCGTTCCGTCGAAACGATGCTGCAGGACATTCGGACGGGCAACCTGCCGCAGGTCACCTGGATCGTGCCGCCCTACGACGTCTGCGAACATCCCGATATGCTGCCCGCTGCCGGCGAGAACTATCTGCGCCGGATACTCGAAGCGTTCCGGTCGAATCCGAAGGTCTGGTCACGCACCGCGTTCGTGCTCGTGTACGACGAGAACGACGGACTCTTCGATCACGTCGTTCCACCGACGCCGCCGCCGGGCACGCCCGGTGAATTCATCGATGGGCAGCCGATCGGTTTGGGCTTTCGCGTGCCGTGCCTGGTCATCTCGCCGTTCTCACGCGGCGGATTCGTCTGCGGCGACACCTTCGACCATACGTCGACGTTGCGATTGATCGAAACGCGCTTCGGCGTGGAAGTCCCTTACCTCACGCAATGGCGGCGCGCGACCTGCGGCGATCTCACCAGCGCCTTCGGCTTCGGTGAGCCCCCCAACACGAGTTTCCCGGATCTCCCGCAGACAGCCGACGCCCTGCGCATCGTCGAACAACAGATCACCGGGCTACCGGCTCCGGTTGCCCCCTCTAGTCAGGTCATGCCCAAACCAGAAGCCGGCGCCATCATCCGCCGCCGCCGAGGACGCTAGCCGCCGACGATCGCGGGCTCGCGCGGCATCGGCTTGTCGACGCCCTTGGTCTCGTGTGACTTGCGCTGTTCGATCGGAACGTAGTGCCGCTCGGTGGGGCCCGTGTAGAGTTGTCGCGGGCGCGCGATCCGCTGATCGGGATCCTCGATCATCTCTTTCCACTGCGCGAGCCAGCCGGCCGTGCGCGCCATTGCGAAAAGCGCCGTGAACATCGGGCTCGGAACGCCGATCGCACGCTGGACGATCCCCGAATAGAAATCGACGTTCGGGTAGAGTTTGCGTTCGACGAAGTACTGGTCGGCGAGCGCGATCTTCTCGAGTTCGCGCGCGAGCTCGAGCAACGGGTCGTGATCGTGACCGACCTCGTGCAGCACCTCGTCGCAGACCTTCTGCATCACCTTGGCGCGCGGGTCGTAACTCTTGTACACGCGATGCCCGAAGCCCATCAGCCGGAACGAATCGTTCTTGTCCTTCGCCCGCTTGATGTACTCGGGGATGCGGTCCTTCGAGCCGATCTGCTCGAGCATCTTGACGACCGCTTCGTTGGCGCCGCCGTGCAGCGGTCCCCAGAGCGATGCGATCCCGGCCGAGATACAAGCAAACGGGTTCGCGCGGCTGGAACCGACCGTGCGTACCGTTGACGTCGACGCGTTCTGTTCGTGATCCGCCTGGACGATCAGCAGCGTGTTGATCGCCCGAGCGAAGACGGGATTGAGGGCGTACGGTTCGGCGGGCACCGAGAACATCATGTTGAGGAAGTTGGCCGAATAGTCGAGGTGGTTTTGCGGATAGACGAACGGCTGTCCGACCGAATGTTTGTACGCCATCGCCGCGATCGTCGGCATCTTCGCGATCAAGCGGTGAATTGAGATGAGCCGTTGCTGCGGATCGAAGATATCGGTCGAGTCAGGGTAGAACGCCGAGAGTGCGCTGACGACAGCCGCCATCACGGACATCGGATGTGCCTGACGCGGGAACCCGGCATAGAATCGCATGAGGTGCTCGTGCACCATCGTGTGGTAGGTGATGTCCTTGACGAACTGCTTGAGTTCGGCCGCATCGGGAAGTTCACCGAAGAGCAGCAGATACGCTACCTCGAGATAGGTGCTCTTCTCGGCGAGTTGATCGATCGGATAACCGCGGTGGAGTAGAATCCCTTTGTCGCCGTCGATGTAGGTGATGGCCGAGCGGCAACTCGCGGTGCTGCCGAAACTCGGGTCGAACGTGCAATAGCCGGTCTCTTCGAAGAGATGCCGGACGTCGATGACATCGAATCCGACGGTGCCCTTCAGCACGGCGAGTTCACTGATGACTCGCTCTTGGTCGTCTACGAGTCGGAAATCGTTACCGCTGCTCTCTTTGGCCATCGTTTGCGGACTACCAATGGGACGAGGCGCTTTCCTTTCGCACGTCGGCTGCGGCTGCGACAAAGAACGGAATGGCGGCCAGTTGCGCGGCCGTCGAAAACAGGACGACTGCGAGCAGCGACCGCCCGTAGAGGAACCCGAGCAATGCGCTCCCCGCGAACCACGCGACGCCGAAAACCGCGTCGAAGCCGCCGAACGCGGTCCCACGGCGGCGTCCTGCGGAGATGCGCGCAACGAGCGCGAGAAGCGCCGTCTCTTGGACGGCCAGTCCGATTCCCCAGAGGACGATCCCGGCTTGCGCCGTGGCCGGTCCGCCGAGGAAAACGAACCCGCTGAACGCGGCCGAGAGAGCGGTTCCGATCGAAATGCACACGATCGGACTGCGATCGAAGTATCGTCCGATGATCGGCGCGCCGATCGCCGCGACGACCATGGCGACCGCGTAGAAAATCGGGATCATCGCGGGCGCGACGACGCCCGTTTGATTGAAATGATACGCGATCAGCGCATAGTCGACGAAACCAGCCGCGAAGAGCGCGCCGCCGATCAACGCCAGCCGGTATTGTCTCGAGGTCCCTTCGCGCGAAGCCGGCGGCGCTTGCGCGGCGGGGGCCGCGCGGTGGAAGCGCAAGGTCGCGAAGACGATCGCTGCGATCGCGAGCAGCGCCGGAACCAGCAAGTAGGCAAATGCCGAGCGATATCCGCTTCCACGCGAAAGTGCAAACGCGATGATCAGCGGACCGATTGTCGCGCCGATCTGATCGAGCAACTCGTTGATCCCGAAGACGCGGCCGGCGCCGCCGAGTTCGGTTCCGGCCTCGGCGAGCATCGCCGCCACCGCCGGCTTGCGGATCCCGCGCCCGAGGCGCTCCCCGATGACGAGCCCGGCCGCCGCCGGCCAACTCCCCGCGAGGGCAAGCGCCGGGACGCAGAGCAGGTTGATCGCGTACCCGGCGACCGCTTCGAGCCAATAGATGCCGAGGCGGTCCGCGGCGATCCCCGCGCCGAGCCGGATCCCGTATCCGATGAGCTCGCCGCCCCCGGCGACGAGTCCCACGGCGAAGGCGCTCGCCCCGAGTTGGCCGAGGAAGGCGCCGCTCACCGAGCGAGCGCCCTCATAGGTCATGTCGGCGAAGAGGTTGACGACGCCGACCAGGATCACGAATCGAAGTGCGGGGCTGAGCGCCCGTCCCCCGGAAACTTTGCGCTGCGGCACGAAGTCAGGTACTTATATTAAAGATGGCAAAACTCTACTTTCGATACTCGGCGATGAACGCGGGGAAGTCGACGGCGCTCCTGCAAGTCGCCCACAACTACGAGGAAAACGAACGCTCGGTGGTCGTCTACACGTCGGAGCACGACCACCGCTACGGCGTCGGCATCGTCACCTCGCGACTGGGTCCGCAGCGGAAGGCCGTCTGCTTCGACGCCGAGACGAATTTCTTCGACGCGATCGCGGCCGAGCACGAAATCTCGTGCGTCCTCGTCGACGAGGCGCAGTTTCTGCAGGTCGAGCAAGTGAAACAACTGCACCGCGCGGCCCACGTTCTCGGCGTCCCCGTGATCTGCTACGGCCTGCGCAGCGATTTTCTGGGCGATCCGTTTCCGGGCGCCGCGCATCTGCTGACGGTCGCCGATAGCCTCGAAGAATTGAAGACGATCTGCAGTTGCGGCCGCAAGGCTACCATGAACGTCCGAGTCGACGATCGGGGCAACCGTATCATCGCGGGAGAGCAGATCGCGATCGAAGGGGACGTTCGGTATCTCCAGGTATGCGGCCGCTGCTTTTACCAGGGCGAGAAGGCGCCGGCGGCGCCTTCAGAGCTCGTGAGGAGCGGCTGAGGGGGAGCGTGCCAGCCTCCTACAAGGTCTCGCCTGCCGTCCCGTGGTTAAATGGCCCTGGATGCGCCAGCCGATAGTAGCCGGGAACCGACGTTTTGCAGCAGCGGCCGCCGTGGCGTTCGCCATCCTCGCGTTCGAAGCCGGCTGTGCGGCCAAGGCGCCGCCCAGGCAAGCGGCGCCGCCGACGGTGACCGCCGCGGTCGCGGCGCAAGGGACGATCTATCCGGCCGAACAGCTCGCCGGGATCATCGCGCCGTATCAAAACGTCGCGATCCAGTCGACGCTCGCCGAACCGGCGGACACCGTCAATGTGAACGAGGGCGATACCGTCCGGCGCGGTGAGGTCATCGCCCAACTCGACACCGCCGATCTGGAAGCGAACCTTGCGGCCGACATCGCGAACGCGCAAAGTGCGGCTGCTGGCACCTCGAAGACCGTCTATTCGGGTTCCCTCGCGATCTCGCAGGGCGTCGACACGCTCCACAGCTCGCAGGCGGCGGTTCTGCAAGCGCAAGCCAACCTTCAGCGCGATCGGGCCGATCTCGCCAGAGACCAGGCGCTCGCGCGCCAGGGATACATCACCGCGCAAGCGCTGCAACAGCAAGAGACGACCGTGCGTGACGACGAGCAAGCGCTGCGCAGCGCACAAGCCGCCGTTTCGAGCGCGCAAGCGAACGTCACCACGAACGGGAGCCTGCAGGGCAACGGCTTGCAGGCGGCCGGCGTCGCACAATCGCGCGCCGCCGAACAACAAGCGTTGGCGCAGGCACAACAGCAGCGCGTCTTGATCGCAAAGGCGACGATCGTCTCCCCCATCGATGGCGTCGTCGTCAACCGGAACCTCAATCCCGGCGAATACCCCGGGACGCGGCAGATCTTTACCTTACAGCAGATCGATCCGATCTACGCGATTCTGCATAGCTCGGGCTCCCAAGTCGCGAACGTCGCGACGGGCGGAATGGTGTCGGTCCAGTCGTCCGACCTGCATAAGACGTTCCGCGGTCGCGTAGTCGGCGTCCTCAACCAAGTACAGCCCGGCTCGACCGACTTCCAAGTGAAGGCCGCGCTGGGTAATCCGCAGGGAAAGCTGCGCGCCGGAATGGCGGTGGCGGCGACGGTTAGCCTGCCGCAGCTCAGCGGAATCACGATACCGGCGACGGCGTTTACCGATGACACGCACACTGCGGTCATGACGATCGCCGAAGACAACACCGTTCATACGCAAACGGTCAGCGAGGTCGGAAACGACGGCAAGAAGGCGGTCGTCACCGGTTTGCAAACCGGGACGCGGATCGTCTCGAACGGCCAGTCGGGGATCAGCGAAGGCCAGAAGGTGGCGGTCCGATGAGCCTTACCAAGCTCTTCCTGACACGGCCGACGCTGGTTTTCGTCCTCTGCGCGCTGATGTTTTTCGCCGGCATCCTATCGCTGACGAAGCTCGTCCAGCAGCTCTTCCCGAACGTCTCCCAACCGACGATCACGATTCAGGCGACGTACAACGGCGCTTCGACGACGGAGATGCGGGACAATATCGTTTCGCCGATCGAGCAAAATCTCGCCGGAACGACCGACCTGCAGACGATAAATTCGGTCGTTCAACAAGGCCAAGCGTCGATCACCGCCACCTACATCCTCGGTACGAGCATCGCAACCGATTTGGCGTTGACGCAGAAGGCCGTGCAATCCGCGCAGCACGTCCTGCCGACAAATATGCAGACGCCGACCGTTTCGATCCGCGACCCGAGCGAAACGACCGTCGTGACCCTCTTCGTATCGAGCACGACACTTTCGCCCGGCCAACTCTCGCTCTATCTCAATAATGTCATCGTACCGCAGATGGAGCAGATACCCGGCGTCTCCTACGTCAACGTCGGCGGCAATGTAACGCCGGCGTATGAAGTCGTGGTCGATCCGCTGAGGTTGGCGGCGGACGGCGTGACACTCACCGACGTCGTCAACTCGATTACAAACGAAAACGAGCGCGTCCCCGGCGGCGTGATGTATGAACCCAACCGGGAAACGACGATCGACGTCCGGGGCGACATTCAGAATCCGCAGACGTTGCAGAATATGCCGATCGTGTCCACGGCGCCGAACTCGTCAACAAGCGGCATCGCCAGCTTGCCGGGCGCGATCGATCCTTGGACCGCGAGCAATTCGGTCTATCGGATCGCTAACGTAGCAACCGTTGCGCCCGGCAACGAGCCGCGCCGGCAATACGCGCAAATCAATGGCGAGCCCGGGATGTTTCTTCAGGTCCAAAAGTCGTCCGACGCGAGTGAGGTGACGTCGTCCGCCAACGTCATGCAGCGCTTGCCGGCGCTCCAGCACCAATACCCCGACGTGCACTTCGCTGTGATCAATATCCAGTCGCGCTACACGCAGCAGCAGATCGGCGTCGCTACCCACACGCTTCTCGAAGGGATATTCCTAACCGGGATCGTGATGATCTTTTTCCTGCGCTCGTGGCGCAGCGCGGTAGTCGTATGCATCGCGATTCCGACCTCACTTGCGATCGCATTGACGCTCATGAAGACGTTCAACTTCACGATCGACACGATCTCGCTGCTCGGGATGACGCTCGTCGTCGGCATCCTCGTCGACGACTCGACGGTCGTCTTGGAAAACATCGAGCGACACTTCCGCGAGTTACATCAGCCGCCGAAAGTCGCGGCGCTCGAGGGCCGAACCGAAATTGGCGCCGCCGCCGTCGTGATCACCATGGTCGACGTCGTCGTCTTTCTGCCGATCGCGTTCATGCAGGGTCAAGTCGGCGCGCAGCTTGAGGAATTCGCCTTGGTCGTCGTGATCTCGACCTTGACCTCGCTGTTCGTTTCGTTCACGGTCACGCCGACCTTGGCCGGCCTGTGGGCGCTCAGCAAGGAATGGCATCCGCCCAAGATCATCGATTGGTTCACGAGCGGTTTTCTAGCCGTTCGCGATTGGTATTCGCGTCGCGCACTGCCCTGGGCAATGAAGCACGGCGTCGTCGTCGCAATCCTCTGCGGGCTTTCTTTCGTCGTTTCGCTTGCGATGATACCCCTCGGCGTTGTCGGTTCGGAGTTCATACCTGCGACCGATCGCGGCGAGATATTCATTCAAATGACCTGGCCCCTTGGCACGCCGCTGACGACGGTCGCGAAGGGCGTCTTTGGGCTCGAGAAGCAGATCGACAGGCAGTCCGACCTCTCGGCCGACACGTCGGTGGCGGGCGCTTACGCCGCAGCGTTCGGCGGCTTTGTCACCCAAGGGAACGTCGGGCAGATCCACGTCTGGCTCAAAGATGGCCGGAAGCACTCGACTGATTATTGGGTCGGGTATTTCCGTACTTTGGCGCGCAAAGTCGGCCCGGACGTCCACGCCGTCGTCATCCCCGCGACGGGGCAGGCCGGCGGCAACACGCAACCGATCGATTATCTGGTGACTGACGTGACCGGCGCCGATCCGACGGCCGCAGCGCTGCAAGTCCTACAGATACTGGCCGCCACACCCGGCTCGGCCGGCGCCAACAGTTCGGGAACGCAGCTCGCACCCCAGATCTCCGTCCAGTTCGACCGCCTCAAGGCGCAGGCGCTCGACGTCGACATCGGGACGGCGGCGGACGCCGCAGGCGCCGCCTTCGGTGGAAACGTCGCGACGCAGTTCGAGACGCCGCAAGGGCTCGAGCAGGTGCAGGTCATCTATCCGCTCTCCGATCAGCACGAATTGGAGTCGCTTGCGGCGATCCCGATCCGCGCGCAAAACGGATCGATCGTCCATCTCGGCGATTTTGCGACCTTCGAATCGACGCCGACGGCGCCGCTGATTACGCGAACCGATCGCAACACGGTCATTCACGTCGACGCGAACATCGCTCCGGGCTCTTCGCTTTCGAACGTTCAGAAAGCGTTCGAGCAACGACTGAAGGCGGCGAATCTCAACCACAACATCAGCGTCCGGCCTGCGCCGCTCGGGCAGCAAGACTACATGGCACAGACCTTGCGGGGCCTCGGCCAATCGTTGATCCTCTCGGTCGTTCTCGCTTTCCTGTTGATGGTCGCGCTCTACAACAGCTACCGTTCGCCGTTCATCATCCTGTTTTCGGTTCCCGTCGCGGCCGTCGGAGCGATTGGGGCGTTGATGCTGACGCATAACACCTTGAATTTGTTCTCGTTGATCGGAACGATCTTGCTGGTCGGCATTGCGACGAAAAACGGGATACTGCTCGTCGATTATGCGAACACGCTTCGCGCGCGTGGGCGCGACGAGCTTTCCGCGATCATGGAGAGCGCCGAAACGCGCTTCCGTCCGATCGTCATGACGAGCTTCTCGATCATGGCGGGAAACCTGCCGCTGGCCTTGGCGTTAGAGCAAGGAGCGCAGCAACGCGCGAGCCTCGGCATCGTCGTGATTGGGGGCGCCTTCAGTTCGCTCGTGCTGACTTTGCTGCTCGTTCCGGTCGTATATATGTGGCTCGCGCCCAAGAAGTTACCCAGCACCGCCTTCGACGACGAACAAACCCATCACGACGGCAACGGCACGCCAATCCTGACGCCCGCGCGCGCCGGGGCCGGCTCGCCGATCATTCACTAGTGTTGTAGGATCGACGGTGCACGATGCGCGCTGAACGTCACGTCCCCGAAGGGCTCCTTCGCGACAGCCGCCGCGGGTCGTGGATCATGATCGTCCCGGCGCGCGATTTCGTGAACCGCGTGCCGGGGTATGAACGCCGGCCGGAAAAGCAGCAAAATGAGCCTGTCCCCCAAGGATTCTACGGGAGCGGACCGGCCGACGGCGAGGCGCGAATCTGCTCGTCGGAGATCTACGCGGTGCTCACGCTCGCAGGGCTCCTTTCGTACGTGCTTTGGTCGGTCGCTCACTTCTAAGGCAGGCTCGCGCGGTCGTCGACCAAAACGGGCTCGGTCTAGGAGAATAACCGATGTCGTACCGCAGCGGTCAGCATTTCGTTCAGATTCCGGGTCCTACGAACATCCCCGAACGCGTTCTGCGCGCGATGGATCGTCAGATCGTCGATCATCGCGGCCCGGAATTCGCCGCCTTGACGCTCGAGATTTTGCCGGCGCTGCGCGACGTCTGCAAGACCAAGGACGCGCACGTCATCCTCTATCCGTCTTCCGGAACCGGCGCTTGGGAGGCGTGCGTCGTCAACGTCCTTTCCCCCGGTGACCGCGTGCTGCTCGCCGAGACCGGCCAATTCTCGACCTTGTGGGCCGAGTTGGCGCGCAAGCTCGGCATCGACGTCGAGGTGATCCCCGGCGACTGGCGGACCGGCGCCGATCCGGAAGAGATCGAGCGCCGCTTGCGCGCCGATCGCGAACGCCGCATCAAGGCGGTGATGGTCGTCCACAACGAGACGTCGACCGGCGTCGCATCGCGGGTCGCCGACGTTCGCGCGGCGATCGATCGCGTGGGGCATCCGGCGTTGTTCCTTGTGGACACGGTCTCGTCGCTCGCGTCGATCGACTATCGGCATGACGAATGGCGCGTCGATGTCATGGTCTGCGGATCACAAAAGGGCTTGATGTTGCCGCCGGGGATCGGGATCAACGTCGTGAGCGCAAAAGCGCTCGAGGCTTCGAAGCGATCGACGTTCCCGCGGTCGTATTTCGACTGGGCGCCGATCATCGCTGCCAACGCTCAAGGATTCTATCCCTATACGCCGCCGACGCTCCTGATGTTCGGGCTGCGCGAGGCGCTCGCGATGCTGCAAGAAGAAGGGCTCGAGAATGTCTTCGCTCGGCATGCGCGCCTCGCCGAAGCTACGCGTCAGGCAGTCCGCGGTTGGGGGCTCGAGATCCTAGCGACCGATCCGCGCGAGTACTCGAATACGTTGACGGCGATCGTCGTCCCCGAAGGCGTCGATGCCGACAAGATTCGCACGACGATCCTCGAGCGCTTCGACATGTCGCTCGGCGTGGGTCTAGGGAAACTGAAGGGTCGCGTGTTTCGCATCGGACACCTGGGAAGCTTCAACGAGCTGATGCTCGCTGCGGCGCTGTGCGGCGTTCAGATGGGATTGCGACTCTGCGACGTCCCGGCCGGCGACGGCGTCGGCGCGGCGCTCGAATCGCTGACCGCGCCTAGCCGAAACAAACGACTCGTCGCGGTGTGACCGCTGCCCCCAGCTCGCTCGCGCAGCGCCTGCGCCGTGAGGTTCGCGGCGAGGTAGCTTTCGACGCGTTGACCCGCGGTCTGTACGCGACCGACGCCTCGATCTATCAAATCGAGCCGCTCGGCGTCGTGACCCCGCGCGACCTGGATGACATCGTCGCGACGCGCGAGATCTGTGCCGACGCCGGCGTGCCGATGCTGCCGCGCGGTGCGGGAACCTCGCAGTGCGGGCAAACGGTCAACGCCGCGGTCGTCGTCGACGTGAGCAAGCACTTGTGCAACGTCGAAGCGGTCGACGCCGCGTCGCGCCGAGTTCGCGTGCAGCCGGGGGTCGTGCTCGATCGGTTGAACGCGCGGCTCGCCCGCGAAGGGCTGTTCTTTCCGGTCGACCCGTCGACCGCGAGCCGCGCGACGATCGGTGGGATGACGGCCAACAACTCGTCGGGCGCGCGGTCGATTCGGTACGGGACGATGCTCCACAACGTCGCCGCGATCGACGCCATCCTCGCCGATGGGACGCGCGCGCGCTTCGGCGAGGTTCCGGCGGATCCGAGCGGGCTCGAGCCGCGGCGCTACCGCGAATTGATCGAACGCGCGCGCGCGATCGCGTCGCGTGAATCGGATGAGATCGCGCGCCGCTTTCCGAAGGTGCTCCGCCGCGTCGGAGGTTACAACCTCGACGCGATCGCGCCCGGGCCGTTCAACGCCGCGAAACTCCTCGTCGGCTCCGAGGGGACGCTCGCGTTCTTCACGAGCATCGAGCTCGTGCTGCAGCCGACACCGAGGCACAAGGTCCTCGGGATCGCGCACTTCCCGCGCTTTCGCGACGCGATGGCTGCGACGAAAGAGCTCGTGAAGTCGGAACCCGTCGCCGTCGAACTCGTCGACCGCACGATGCTCGAACTCGCGCGAAACAGTCCGGCTTTCGCGCCGACGATCGAGCGCTTCGTCCGCGGACGGCCCGACGCGATCTTGCTCGTGGAGTTCAGCGGCGACGAGGAGCGACTCTTGAACGAGAAGCTCGACGAGCTCGACGAGCGGATGGCGGACCTCGGCTTCCCCGACGCCGTCGGCCGCGTGACCGACGCAAAATCCCAAGCCGAGATTTGGTCGGTCCGCTCGGCCGGACTGAACATCATGATGTCGATGAAGGGCGACGCCAAACCCGTCTCGGTGATCGAGGATTGCGCCGTCGACCTCGAACACCTCGCCGAGTATACGGATCGCTTGACGCGTCTCTTCGAAAAACATGGAACGTACGGGACATGGTACGCGCACGCGTCCGTCGGATGCCTCCACGTGCGGCCGGTCCTCAACGTCAAGCGAGAAGAAGACGTTCGGAAGCTCCGCGCGATCGCCGAGGAAGCGTTCGAGATCGTGCGCGAGTACGGCGGCTCGCACTCGGGCGAGCACGGTGACGGGATCGTCCGCTCGGAGTTTCACGAGTCGATGTTCGGGTCGCGCTTGGTCCGCGCGTTCGAGGAAGTCAAAGACGCATTCGATCCGCAGAACCTCTTCAATCCCGGGCGGATCGTGCGCCCGCCGAAAATGGACGACCGCTCGCTCTTCCGGTATCCGCCGGACTATGCGCCGGCCGCCTTCGATGCGGTCCTCGACTGGTCGGAGTGGGGGTCGCTCGCTTCGGCGGTCGAGATGTGCAACAACAACGGCGCGTGCCGTAAGGATTCCGCCGTCATGTGCCCGTCGTTCATGGCGACGCAGGACGAACACGACGTGACCCGTGGGCGCGCGAACGCCCTGCGTCTGGCGCTCACGGGCCAGCTCGGTCCCGACGCGCTGACCTCGGACGAGATGTATGCCGTGATGGACCTGTGCGTCGGCTGCAAGGCTTGCAAACTCGAATGTCCGACCGGCGTCGACATGGCGCGGATGAAGATCGAGTTCTTGCACAATTACCGCCGCCACCGCGGCCGGCGCCTGAAGGATCGCATCGTGGCGGGGCTTCCCAGAGCTGCGCCGCTGATGCATCGTCTGCGCGCGTTGTTGCGGCTTCGCAATCGTCTGCCGGCTGCGGCGAAGATCGCCGAACCGCTGACCGGGCTGAGCGCGCGGCGCCGCCTTCCGGTTCCGAGCGACACGCCGTTCGACGACGCGCTCGAGTTGGCGGGCGCTCGCGACGCGCCCGCGGCGGTCCTCTTCGTCGACACGTTCAGCCGCTGGTTCGAACCGGAGAACGCGCGCGCCGCGACGCGGGTCTTGGAGGCGGCCGGTTATCGGGTGAGAAGCGCACGGATGCGCCAGGAGGGGCCGCCGCGCGGCGAGCGTCCACTCTGTTGCGGGCGGACATATCTCTCAGCCGGGTTCGTTGACGAAGCGCGGCGCGAGGCGCAGCGTTTGCTCGAGGCTCTGGAAGCGCCGGCCCTAGCCGGGCTCCCGATCGTCGGACTCGAGCCGTCGTGTCTGCTGACGTTGCGTGACGAGATCCCGGCGCTCATCCCGGGCGCGCTTGCCGGCGCCGTCGCCGAACGCGCGATGATGTTCGAAGACTTTCTCGTGCGCGAGCAGACAGCGGGCCGGCTGGTGTTACCGCTTCGGGCCTTGCCGCAATCGCACGCGCTCGTTCACGGACACTGCCATCAAAAGGCGTTCGGCGAGATGCCAGCGGTCATGCGCGTCCTCGCAATGATCCCCGAGTTACAAGCGGCGGCGATCGAATCGAGCTGTTGCGGGATGGCGGGGAGTTTTGGCTACGAACCGGAGCACGTCGACATTTCGCTGGCGATGGGCGAGCGCTCGCTCTTCCCGGCAGTTCGGTCCGCGGCCTCGACGACGACGATCGTCGCCGACGGGACGAGCTGCCGCCATCAGATTCGCGATGGAACCGGTCGCGAGGCGGTGCACGTCGCGCGTCTGCTGGAGCGCGCGCTCATTTGAGCCAGCGCTCGGCCCAAGTCCCGAGCTGTGCGATGACCGGTTCGAGGCCGCGTCCGGCCTGGGTGAGGGTGTAGCGTACGCAGACCGGCGGTCCGGGATCGACGTCGCGCCGGACGAGGCTCGCCCCTTCGAACTCGCGCAGCCGTTCGGAGAGCAGCCGATCCGAAAGGCCGGGGATCGTGGCGAGCATCTCGTTGAAGCGCAGAGAGCCCCCGATCAGCGCGCGGAGGATCGCGCCGCTCCAGCGCCGCCCGATCAACTCGACGGCGAGGTGGAAGCGCGGGCAGAAGTCGGCCTTTGCCCCGGAAAGCGGAAGCGTCCGAGGCCGGGCCGGCCGGCGAGCCGGGAGGCGCCCACTTACCTTTCGTTGCTTACTTGACATTCGTTGCCTCCGGACGTATTCTGTGTGCTGACACAGGTTACCAAAAGTAAGCAACATACGCAAGGTATGTAAAGGAGTCGCCACACACATGTATCTCTCGCAGGACCTCGGGATGCTCTTGGTACGGATCATCATCGGGGCGATCTTCATGGCGCACGGTGCGCAGAAGCTCTTCGGCTGGTTCGGCGGCTACGGGCTCAAGGGGACCGGCGGATTCTTCGAGAGTTTCGGTTTCCGCCCGGGCGCGTTCTTCGCGTTTCTCGCCGGCGTGGGTGAGTTCGGCGGCGGCCTCTTGATCGCGCTTGGGTTCCTCGGACCGCTCGGCGCGACGCTCGCTGCCGCAACGATGTTCGTGGCAATTTTGGCGGTCCACATCCAGAAGGGCTTTTTCGCAAGCAACGGCGGCTACGAGATGCCGCTGGGCTATGCGACCGCGGCGTTTGCGATTGCCTTCGCCGGCCCCGGCGTCTATTCGCTCGACGCGGCCTTCGGCTTGAGCAATCTCGATACTGCGCCGTACGCGTGGATCGGCCTCGGCGTCGCGGTGCTCGGAGGCCTTGGAACGATCGTCCTGCGCCGTCCGTCCGGCCAGACGGCGGCGTAGGTCGCGATTACTTCGTGGAAACGGCGGACGCGCGCTCGCTTGCCCGGCGCGCGTCGCCGCTCCGGTGGTACTATTGCAGCATGAACCCACAACGAATCTCGATCACCGCTTTAGCTTTCGCCTTCGCGCTCGGCATTGGCGCTCCGGCGCTCGCGGTGACAAATAGCGTGACCTCGGGCGAGCCCGTCCATCTCGCGTATAACACCAGGCTCATTCCGCAATACAGCGCCGGCGAATACGACGGAACGTTACGGCTGACGATCAACGCGAACGGGATCGTCAGCGGAACGTACATACCGTCGGCCGGCGGTCCGCGCGTCGTCACCGGGGGCGTGAACGGCGACAATATCTGGCTCGACTTCGGCTTTAGCGGCCGCATGCACGTCACCGGAACGATCCGTAACGGACATATCGTCGGCTACGCGTCGCGCGGCATGCAACAGTATAAGTTCGTCGCCAACGTCACCGCTGCAAACTAGCGGGGTTTGATCGCCGCGTCGCCTGGGCGCGGCGTCAAGCTGACGTGCTCGTGCTGGTAGTCGAATGTGACGGCGAAGTGCTCGAGGAAGCCGCACCCGAGATGACCGTCGCCGGTCGGATTGAGACCCTCGGTCGCGCCGATTCGCTGGTGCTCGATCGTGAACTGGCCGACGCTGATCGCGGCGATCTGCCCGAGAATTTCCTGGCTTTTCCCGCCGACGCCGCTGACCGGCGACGTTCCGGTCGGCCTGAACAGGGCCGGGTGCGCCCGGTAATACTGCTCGGCGAGATTGATCGTCGAATCGTCGCCCGTGTCGAGGGCCAAGTGTGCGTCGGCCGCACCCATTTGGACGGCGACGACCGGGATGAAGTTAACGAAGTTGATCGGTATCGATGCAGGATCACCCGCAGCGGTTTGCGGCGCCAGGGTGAGCGCACGGTGCGGATAGTCGAGCGTGACGCGCGTGTGCGCGAAGAAATCCGCCCCCAAGATGAGATCGTACCCGTAACGGTGGATGTCGTGGAGTATGACGTAGGTCGCCGGGGGATAGGACGCGGCGCCGATCTCGATCCCAGGCGCTCTGACCAGGCCCGTAGCGTACGAGCCGATGCCGGTTACTTCAAACGGCGCGCTCATCGGCTCGAGGTTGAGTTGCTCGGCGAGTTCGAGGCTCATCGACATCCCGGAATTCCCGGTGTCGAGCAAGCACGCCGCGGTTACGCCGCCGATCGTGCAGGCGGTCACCGGTGGATCACCGGCCCGCGCTCCCGTCAATTTGACCGCCGCGCCGCTCGCGGCGAAATGCGGGACGAGTCCGGCGGGCGGCTCGAACGGCTGCTCGACGATGCTGCGCCGATCGAAGCGATCGAGCGGCTCCTGGTTGAGGTCGATCGCAAAGGGCAGCGTGACTTGGTCGTCGACGCGCCGTTCGTCGGCGAATGTGAAGCGCGTGTTCCCGTCGAGTGACGTCGCGTTTGCGATCAGCGAAGTGTCTGCGTCGATCGCGACGTCCATCGGTACCCCGAGCGGTGCGGCGACCACGAGATGGCGGCGGCCCTCGTCATCGACCGATCGTGTCGAGCCGAGGACGCGCCCCCGGTCGGAGACCCGGCCGCCCGCAGTCGTAAAGCCTGGATCGGTGAACGCGTACGATTCGATCGCGCGCAGCGTTGCGCGCGAGCCGTCGTTTCCGGATTCCGGGAGCGCGGTCTGGTTCGCATCGACCAAGTAATCGCGCTTTCCGTCGAAGTAAAGTCCGGCGCAGAGTTCGCGGTCGCAGCGTTTTCGGAAGTAGGCCGGCCCCTGTTCGTTGATGACGACGGCGAGCGAGCGCCCGGACGACGAAGCCGTCTCCGAGCTGCGCAGATGAAAACGATACGGCGCGCCGCTGGCGTGATTGATCGCCGCCAGGAGCCCGTCGAGGCTCGTGGCTTTGGCTCGAAGCGGCTCGCTCGAACCGGCGAGGATGAAGGAGACGAGCGCGAACCAGGCGGCGAAACGGCGCACGATGCGTGATTCCGAAATGATCGACGGCTATCTTCTCGGAGATCCCATTTCAAAGGCCGAGGCCATCGCGGCACTGCTCGCGGTGCGCTCGCCGCTCCCCGCCGCCGCGCCGTTCTATCGCGCCCTAGAGGCCGTCGGCGCGCGCGCCGCCGACGAAGCCCTGATCGCATTGCGCCTGGTCCTGGCCGGCAAACCGCCCGAGGACGACCGCGTTCGCCGATTGCGCGCGCTAAGCGCGAAGGCGCGCTCTGAAAAAGGCGCCGATCGCGCCGCCGCACGCGCGGCGTACCTCGACGAACTTGGGTTCCCTGACGCTTAGGTCGTCGAGCAGCTCGAGGCGCGCCCCCGGCGCCCGAACAATGCAACGGGCGGCCTCATCGGGAAAGGAACGGTCTTGAGACGCTCATACGTTAGAAAGCCGTGATGTTCCGAAGGTCGATTGCCTGCCTGGCACTTGGGGTCGCCCTTGCTTGTGAGACTTCTGTCGCCTTGGCATATGCCCCGGAAGCCAAAGCCAGTCCCAGCCCGACTCCGGCGGCGTTCAACGCGACCCACCCCAAGACGATCGAAGGACAGGTCTTCGCTATCGACTTCCGGACCGGGGCGATGACAGTGCAGACGGCCAGCGGCAAGATCGATGTGACGGTTCTGCCGAGCACGACGATCCAGGAGTGCAAACCGCACTTCACGTCGTCCGCCGGTTGCCGCCCGGGGTTCTATGCGATCTCCGACATCAGCAAGGGCGCCAGCGTCTACGTGACCCTCAGTCAGAACGGCGCCGAAAACCGCGCCCAGGTTATTTCAATCCTGAAATAAACGGATGTGAGACTATGTCTCGCGTCCGGCTCGACGAGGTGTCGAAAACATACCGGCGCGGCGGTTCGCCGGTCTGCGCGTTACGCGAGATCTCACTCGACGTCGCCGACGGCGAACTCGTTGCGATCCTCGGTCCGTCGGGCTGCGGGAAGACGACGCTGCTGCGCGTCGTCGCGGGTTTGGAGCATCCCGAGGCGGGGGCGATCTGGTTTGCGGATCGCGATGTGACGGCGATTCCCGCCGAGCGCCGCGGCGCCGGTTTCGTCTTCCAGTCTGCGGCTCTGTATCCGCATCTGTCGGTCTTCGAGAACATCGCCTTCGGTCCGCGTGCGCACCGTGCGTCTGCGCAGATTGTCGATGCGAGCGTCCGCGCTTCGGCTCGACGGATGCGCGTCGATGAAAGCCTCTGGCCGCATCGCCCCCGCCAGCTCTCGGGCGGCCAGCAACAACGCGTCGCCCTCGCGCGCGCGGTCGCGCTCGAGCCCGAGGTCCTCTTGCTCGACGAGCCGCTTTCGGCGCTCGATGCCCGATTGCGCGCGGAGTTGCGCGTCGAGCTTTCGAGGGTTCACGAAGCAACCGGGGCGACGACGCTGTTCGTCACCCACGACCAAACCGAAGCGCTGGCGCTCGGTCATCGCGTCGCCGTTTTGAGGGACGGGAGGCTCGAGCAGATCGGTTCGCCGCGCGAGCTCTACGATGCGCCGGTCAGCACGTTCGTCGCCGGCTTCATCGGGACGCCGCCGATGTCGTTCGTCAGGGGAACGATCGCCGGCGAGCGATTCGTCGCGCCCGGCGGGTTCTCGTTCGTCGCGAGCGGCGCGTTGCCGGGCCCGGCTACGGCGGGGATTCGCGCCGTCGACGCGACGCTCGGAGGTGATACGGCTCGCGGGTCGGTGCGCGCGGTCGAAGATTTTGGAGCGGAGGCGTTCGCATACGTCGACGGAGAGTTCGGAACGCTCGCCGTTTGCTGCCCCCGCGGAGCGTTGCCGCATCTCGGCGACGACGTCGGCGTGGCGATCGACGCGGCGCGCGTGCATCTGTTCGACGTCGACGGCCGGCGGAAATGACCGAGCTCGAGCGGCTCGCCGGCGGCGTGCTCTGCGTCGGCTTTCCGGGCGACGCCCGGGACGACGCGCTCATCGCAACGTTGCGCGACCTCGCTCCCGGCGGACTCATCCTTTTCGCGCACAATTGTTCATCGCTCGAGGGGACGCGCGCGCTCGTCGCCGCGCTGCGCGCTGCGCTTGCGAGCCCGTTCTTCGTCGCGATCGACCAGGAAGGCGGACGTGTCGTTCGCTTCCACGGATCGGCGCCGCTTCCGTCGGCGATGGCCGTCGCCGCCGCGGGAGACGTCGATCTCGCCGAGCAGTTGGGGTTCGGCATCGCGAGCGAGTTGCGCGCGTTGGATCTCGACCTCGACTTCGCGCCGGTCGCCGATCTCGCGCTCGAACCGAAGAGCACCGTCGTCGGGACGCGGGCCTATTCTGATGACCCGGCGACGGCCGCGCGATTCGTCGCGGCGACGGCTCGCGGATTGCAGCGCGCCGGCGTCGGCGCGACGCTCAAACACTTTCCCGGTCACGGCGCGACCGCCGTCGATTCACATCTCGCGTTGCCGGTCGTCGCCGCCGATGCCGCGACGTTACGCGAGCGCGAGTTCGTGCCGTTCCTCGCGGGCATCGGGGCGGCGGCGAAGGCCGTGATGCTCGGGCACATCCTCGTCCCGGCGATCGATTCGGAACGGCCCGCGTCGCTGTCGGCACGCACGGTCGACGTGTTGCGCGGTGAGCTCGGCTTCGATGGAGCTGTCGTCACCGATTGCCTGCAGATGGATGCGATTGCGCGCGGCGTCGGAACGGTGCGGGCTGCCGTCATGGCCCTGCGCGCCGGCGCCGACGTCCTCACGATCAGCCACGACCTCGATGTCGCGCGCGCGACGCGGGACGCAATCGTCGCTGCGCTCGAGACCGGCGAACTCGACCGCGCCAGGCTCGAAGCGGCGGCGAGTCGTTCCCGAGCGTTGCAAGAGAAGAGGGGCGGCGCGCTCCCCACAGGGATCGATCTGGCGGCGACCGTTACGGCGATCTCGCGGCGCGCGATCACGCTCGTCCGCGGCGACCCGGTCTTGCCGTCGTACGAAGCCGTCAACGTCGTCTCGTTTGACTCAGACGCATCGCTCCATCTCGCACTGCGGCGCCGGCGCCTTCAGGCCGAGTCGCTTCGCGTTGCTGCGAACCCCGACGATGAGATGATCGAGAACCTCGCAGCATTGATCGAGGCGCAAGCCGCGCGTTCGCTCGTCGTGCTGATGCGCCGAGCCCACCTCTTTTCGCAGCAGTCGCGCGCGATCGAGGCGCTCCTCGGGCGTGTCCCCGAAGCGGTCCTCGTCTCCGCTGCCGAACCGTTCGACGCGGTGCATTTCCTCGGTGCGCGCAACGTGCTCTGCGCGTACGGCGACGATGAACCCACCCTCGAAGCGCTGGCCGATGTCTTGACCGGCCGCCTGGTTCCCGCCGGTACGTCGCCGGTTCGCTTGGAATGCACGGTGCCGTGAAAGCGGCAGCGCACCTTCTGTTGGAGGCGTGCGGCGCGCGTCTTACGGGCGCCGTCATCCGCATCGAGTGTGGCGGAGGCGTCGTGTGGGAAGAGGCGTTCGGGCGCGTCGATGCGTCGGCGTCGTCGCCTGCGGTCGAGGTGACGACGCGCTTCGACCTCGCTTCGCTGACGAAGCCGTTCGTCACCGCGAGCGCGCTGCGCGCCGTCGCGGAAGAGCGGCTCAGCCTTGACGGGTCGTTTCTCGCTCTCGTTCCCGAATGGACGCGGCACGCGCATGCTCGGATCACGCTCCGGTCGCTCTTGGCCCATACATCGGGGATGGACTCGGGTGCGGACTACCGCCGTTTGCTCGGAGAAGACGTCGAAGAGTTCTCGCTGCAGCAGCCGCTCGTCGCGGCGCCGCTCGCGCGCGTGATCTACAGCGATCTCGGTTTCATTGCGCTCGGCGTCATCCTCGCACGCGCGTACGGCTCGAGCCTGAGCGAGATCCTCGCGCGAACCGCTTCCGAGATCGGCGCGAAGAACACGGGCTACCGGCCGGCGGCGCACGAGATCCCGTCGATTCCGGCGACCGAAGAAGATGCCTGGCGCGGCCGCGTGCGAGGCACGGTTCACGACGAGAAAGCGCACTTGATGAACGGGGTCGCAGGCCACGCCGGCCTGTTCGGAACGGCCGCCGACGTCGCGGCCTTGACCGAAGCATTTCTCGGCCCGCTCTGTGCGCGCGGGCATCGATTCTTGCCGGCGCCTCTGGCGCACGCGGCGGTCGTCGAGCAAGGGAGCGACGCCGTCTTGCGCCGCGGGCTCGGTTGGGCGCTCAAGACGAGCGATGCGAACTCGTGCGGTGCGGCGATGTCGCGCGCAACGTTCGGCCACACCGGCTTCGTCGGAACGAGCGTGTGGGCCGATCCGTTGCGCGACCTGTCGATCGTGCTGCTCACCAACGCCGTCTACTTCGGACGGAAGGATCTGCGCGATCTGCGCGCCGCCGTTTGCGACGCCGTCGTCGGGGAGATGGATCGATGCGCGCGCTCGGCTTGATGTGCGGAACCTCGCTCGACGGGATCGACGCGGCGCTCGTCGATCTCGTCCCGCGCGGCGCGGGCTATCGCGTTACGCCCATCCGGTTGGCGACGGTCACCTTCGAGCCGGCCTTTCGCAGCCTGCTGCTCGACGAGATCGTCGCGCCGAACGTGCCATCGCCGGCGAAGCTGGCTGAGATCGATCGCGAATTGGGACGCCGCTTTGCCGTCGTTGCGCTCAGGGTCGTCGGCGATGCGCGTCCCGACTTCGTGGCGAGCCACGGCTTGACGATCTATCACGATGGGGCGAACAGTCGAACGCTCCAACTCGGTGATCCGTATGCGCTGCGCGATGCGCTCGAAGCGACGGTGGTCTTCGATTTTCGTCGCGCCGATTGCGCCGCCGGCGGCCAAGGCGCGCCCCTCGTTCCATATGTCGATGCGTTGCTCTTCGGATCGATCTCGAGCGAGACGATCGCGCTCAATCTCGGCGGGATCGCCAACCTGACCATCATCCCGAAGAATGCCGCGCCCGAGCGCGTTCGCGCTTGGGATACGGGGCCGGGCAACGTCCTGATCGACGCCTTCGTTCGCGCGCGCACGAGGGGCAAGCAAACCTACGACGCCGACGGCGCGCTTGCCCTCGGCGGGCGAACGGACCGCGCGCTCGTCACGCGGATGTTACGCGACCCATATTTCGCGCAGGCGCCGCCGAAATCGACGGGACGCGAACGCTTCGGGACACAGTTCCTCAAACGCTATGCGCGATCGCTTGCAAAGGTGTCGCTCGAAGACGGATGCGCGACGCTCGCCGCGCTCTCGGTGGAAGCCATCGCGCACGACGTCGAAGCCTACGGCCCGGCCGAGGGAAGGGTGATCGTCAGCGGCGGCGGCCTCCGCAACCGCTCGCTGCTCGCAGGGATTGCGTTCCGGCTCGGCCCTCGATACGACGTGACGCCCTCCGATGATTTCGGGATCGACGCCGACGCGAAGGAGGCGATCGCATTCGCCGTGCTGGGCTATGAGGCGCTGCGCGGCCGCCCCGCAGGGTTGCCCGCCGTCACCGGCGCCGAACGGGCCGCAGTCCTCGGCGCGATCGCGCCGCACAAACTCTCCGAGCTTTTACGGAAGATCGAGCGCGAGTCCAAGGAACACAGTTCGCCGGGATGAGCGAGCACATTTGCGTCGGCGTAGACGCCGGCGGAACCTCGACGGTCGCCGCGTCGTCGCGCGAAGGCGTGTTTTGGCAGATCGAGCGCGGCGGACCGGCCAACGCCTGTGCGATCGGGGTCGACGGCGCGGCGGCTGCGATCGCTGAGACCGTGCGGCGCGCGAGCGACGGCATGGAGCCGGCCGCACTGTACGTCGCAGCGGCGGGCGCCGGTAGTCCCCAGATCGCGCGTTCGCTCGAACGCTCGCTCGGGGCCGCCTTTCCGAGCACGCGACGTCTTGCGGTCGCCGGCGATACCGAAGCGGCCTTGCGCGCGGCGATTCCGGCCGGTCCCGGCGTCGTTCTGATCGCCGGCACCGGCTCCGTGGCGTACGCCGAAAACGGCGAGCGGCGCGTGAGGGTCGGGGGCTACGGTTTTCTGGCGGGCGATGAGGGGTCGGCGTTCTCGATCGGATTTGCGGCCGTGAAACTGCTCTCGCGCGTCTACGACGGGCGGGCGCGCGCCGACGAGACCACGGCATTGGTAGAACGCGTCCTCGAATGCGGCGATCGCGACGCGTTGCTTTCGGCTCTCTATACCGCACCGATCGAGGTCGCGAAGATCGCATCGCTCGCGCCGAGCATCATCGCGTTTGCGGGCAAGGGCAATCGTGCCGCGACGAAGATCCTGCAGACGGCGGCGCAAGAACTCGGCGATCTGGTACGCAGCGCGGCGCAGCAAGCCGGGCTCGCTGAGGCATCGCCGAGCATCGCTTTCGCCGGCGGGCTGTTGCGCGAGAACAACCTGCTGTCGTTCCTCCTCGAAACGCGCGTGACGAACGAGCTGGCGGGTGCGGCGATCGTGCGGTTGCGCGACGAGCCGGCGCGGGCGGCGCTGCGCTTCGCCGAGATGCTCGGCTAACGTGGACCGCGTCGCTTCGACCGAGGCCATCAACGCCGCAACGCTCAACCTCGATCTGCTCTCGAGCGGCGACCTCGTAGCGTTGCTTGCGCGGCAGCAACGGACGGCGTTCGCGGCGGTCGAAGCGGCGCTCCCGGCGATCGCGCAGGCCGTCGATCTCATCGTCGAGCGCTTGCGCGCCGGCGGAACCCTGCAGTATGTCGGAGCCGGAACGAGCGGCCGGCTCGGCGTACTCGATGCCGCCGAAGCTCCGCCGACGTTCGGCACGCCTCCGTCGCTCGTTCGCGCCCATATCGCCGGCGGTCGTGACGCTCTGCTTCGCGCCGTCGAAGGCGCGGAGGACGATGCCGCCGCGGGCGAGCGTGAGGCGCGCGCCGCACTCGTACCGTCGGATGCCGTCGTCGGGATCTCGGCGAGCGGCGGCGCGCCGTACGTCGTAGCTTGGTTGCACGCGGCGCGCGAGCTCGGAGCGGCGACGATCGCGCTGACGAGCGACGGTGCGTCGCCGGTCGCCGCTGCCGCCGAGCACGCGATCGTCCTTGCGACGGGCGCCGAACCGATCGCCGGCTCGACGCGCATGATCGCGGGGACGGCCCAAAAGTTGGCGTTGAACGCGCTCTCGACCGCCGTCATGGTGCGGCTCGGAAAGGTCTACGATAACCTCATGGTCGACGTCGTCGCGACCAATGCGAAGTTACGGGCTCGCGCGCTGCGGCTCGTGCGTTTGCTCGCGCGGGCAGACGAGGCGCGGGCGTCGCAGCTACTCGCCGATGCCGGCGGCAGCGTGAAGATCGCGGTTGTGATGGCGCGCCGCAAGGTAGACGCTCCGGCCGCCCGTGCGTTGCTCGAACGCGAAGGCGGATTCTTGCGGCCGTTTATGGACTCGGAGGGTCCCTAAAGGACGAGCGCGACGCGTTCCTCGCGACTGGGCTTGAACCCGAGTTGCGCGAAGAATTGCTTCGCTGCTTCGTTCGCAACGTGAACCTCGACGTCGAGCCGCGCGATTTCGATGCGGCGCAACTGTGCGACGAGCGCGGCGACTAGCGCGTCGCCGACCCCGCGACGGCGCTGGCCCTCGGCGACGACCAGATGCTGCATCTGCGCGACGATCTTTCCGAGCGAAAGGGAGATCGCGTACGAGACGGAGGCACACGCGACGACGCGCTCGTTTTCGAGGGCCATGAAGACGAACCCGTAGTCGGGGCGGTCGACGAACAGCGTCAGCGCTTCGCCGAGGGCGGCCTCGATCGCGGCACGGTCCGGCGGCCGGCCGGAATACGCCGCCTGAGAATCGAGGCGAAAGTCGTCGTGTAAGACGAGCTGCGAAAAGAGCGCGAATACATCGCGGCGGTCGTCGCTTCCCATCCGGCGAAAGGTCAGTGTTGATGCTCCCGGCTCGGCGCGCATGAGGTCCTTTTCAAGAGCAGTCGTCGCTTTGCTTTTGGCGAGCGCGGCATTTTTCGGACCGCCGGCGCGGTCGGCGCGAGCGGCCGGCTTGGGACCTCCGATCGCGTTCATTCCCCTGGATGATCGGCCCGTCACGCTGCAGTTGCCGATCATGCTCGGCCGCATCGCGGGCCAACCGTTGATCGTTCCACCGCGCGACGCAATCGGGCACTATCTGAGGTCCGGCGACCCCGACGCGATTCTGCGTTGGCTGCGCTCTCCGCAGACCGACGGCGCGTCGGCGCTGGTCGCCTCGACCGACATGGCGGCCTACGGGGGCCTCGTCGCTTCGCGTCTTCCGGGCGTTTCGATCGACGATGCCGTCGCTCGGCTGACGGCGCTCGCCGCCTTCAAATCCCAGCATCCGGCGGCGCTCGTCGCGGTCTTCGGAACGATCATGCGTTTGGCGCCGACCGGCGTTCCGCGACTCGATTTGGCCCAAGACTACTACGCCACCGGAGACACGGTCGATCTGATCGCGGACTATGCGAACCTGCCGGATCCTCCCGGGAGCGACGCCGACCGTGCGATGGCTGCTCGCCTGCGCGAACGCATCGGCGCAGCGACCCTCGACGCGTACCTGGCGGCGCGCGCGCGCGATCGCGACGTCGACGAATACGCGCTGCAGTTCGCCGCCGAGGGCGGATTCGATCGAATCGTCCTGGGCCAGGACGACGCCGGCGCGACCGGGCTGCACCTGCGCGACATCGAGGCGCTCGAAGCATTTGCGCGCCGGATGTTTCTCCACGACCGCGCTTCGATCGAGCCCGGCGCTGACGAACTCGGGATGGCGCTGCTCGCCGGGGTTCTTGCACGCAACGTGCGCTGGGCGCCTACCGTCGAGGTTTCGTACTCTCGTCCGGACGGGGCGAGTTTTCACGATCCGCTCGAGTTCGCGCCCGTCGACGTGACGATCGACCAGCTGATCGGCGTTTGCGGGGCGCGGCGAGCGAGAGCGGAGGGCGACGTTAGGCTTTACGTGCGCGTCCCCGAAACGTCCGCAGCCGACGAAGGCCGCTTCGAGGACGCGCTCGTCGCCGACGTCGCGGCCGGCAGAAGCGTCGCCGTCGCCGATCTCTCGTTCTTGTACGGACAACCGGGGCCCGAGCAGCGCGAGCTGACCGAGACACTGATCGCGCGCCACGTCGCCGGGAAGCTCGATGCGTTCGCGTCCTGGAATACCGATGCAAACACCGTCGGTACGGCGTTAGCCGCGGCGATTGCGGCCGGCGCCGGCCGGCGCGCCGGTCGCTTCGATGCGCGGGCCCACGCCGAGTTCATGCTCGATCGCTACATCGACGACTACGCCTTCCATCAGTTCGTCCGGCCGGAACTGAACGCCGAGTTGCGCGCGCGCGGGATCGACACGGCGTTGCTCTTGCCGGAGATCGCGCGCGAAGCCGATCACGACAACCGCCGCTTGCTCTGGCCGCGCGCGCTCGAGCTCTTGGTCGCGATCTATCCGCAATTCGCCGATCGGGGCCTGACGATCACTTTGCCGTGGGAGCGCACCTTCGAAACTCAGATCGAGGTGCGCCTTGGCCTCGCTCTTTAGCTGCTAGGATCGACGTTCGCAGAGTTCGATCAGCGTTCCGCCGGTGCTCTTGGGGTGCAAGAATGCGATCGTGTTGCCGTGCGCGCCCTTCCGCGGCGTCTCGTCGATCAGGCGAACGCCTCGGGCCCGCAGGCGCGCCAACTCGGCGCGAATGTCCCATACGCGATAGGCGATGTGATGGAGTCTGCTCGGAGCGTCGCCGCGGAAACGCGCGATCGGTGAGTCCGACGCGAGCGGCAGTAGAAGCTCGATAACCGAGTCGCCCGCCGCGACGCCGACGATCTCGACGCCCTGGTCGGCGACGGTCTCGCGATAGACCTCGCGGAAGCCGAGCGTCTCGACGTAGAGCCGAATGCTTTCCCCGAGGTCGGCGACGACGATTCCGATGTGATCGATCGGCCGGCGGTTCAGGCTCGCATCCTGCTCGCTCAGGCGACGACTTCAGTGGCGGCGTACCGGCCGAAAACGCCGCGTAACACGTCGCAGATCTCCCCGATCGTTGCGCCGGCGTCGACGCTTTCAAGCAGATGCGGCATTAGGTTCTCGTCGCGGGCGGCAGCGAGGCGAAGTTCGACCAGGCGTTGTTCGACGCGATCCGCATTGCGTTCGGCGCGGTACGTTTTCAAACGTTCGATCTGCTCGCGCTCGATCTTGGGGTCGATGCGTTGCAGGCTCATCTCGACCTCGCCGGAGCCGGGTTCGACGAATCGGTTGACGCCGACGACGACTTGCGCGCCGCTCTCGATTTCTTGTTGCGCGCGGTAGGCGGACTCAGCGATACGGGTTTGCATCCAACCGCTCTCGATCGCAGCGATGCTCCCGCCGAGCGCGTCGACTTCGTCGATGAGCTCGCGCGCCCGGGCGACGAGTTCGGCGGTCAGTGATTCGACGTAGTACGAGCCGGCGAGCGGATCGACCACGTCGGCGACCCCGCTCTCGTAACCGATGATCTGCTGCGTTCGCAGGGCCAGTCGTGCTGACGCTTCGGTCGGAAGCGCAAGCGCCTCGTCCTTGCCGTTGGTGTGGAGGGATTGCGTCCCGCCGAGAACCGCGGCGAGGGCTTGAATCGTCACCCGGACGACGTTGTTGTCGGGCTCTTGGGCGGTCAGGGTCGAGCCGCCGGTCTGCGTGTGAAAACGCAGCATCTGCGAGCGGGGGTCCTTTGCGCCGAACTCGTCGCGGGTGATATGCGCCCACAAGTAGCGTGCAGCGCGGTACTTGGCGACTTCCTCGAAAAAATCGTTGTGCGCGTTCCAGAAGAAGGAGATGCGCGGCGCGATCGTGTCGACGTCGAAGCCGCGCGCGGTCGCGGCGCGCAGATACGCTTTTGCGTTGGAGAGCGTAAAGGCGATCTCCTCGACCGCGGTCGAGCCCGCTTCACGGATGTGATACCCGGAGATCGAAATCGTGTTCCAGTTGGGAACCTCGCTCGCGCAATAGGCCATCGTATCGGTGACGAGCCGCATCGACGGTTTCGCCGGAAAGATATAGGTGCCGCGCGCGACGTACTCTTTGAGGACGTCGTTCTGGACCGTTCCGCTCAGCCGCTCGAACGGAATCCCGCGCCGCCGCGCGACGGCGAGGACCATCGCGAGCAGAATCGCGGCCGGCGCGTTGATCGTCATCGAGACGCTGACTTTGTCGAGCGGGATCTCGGTGAAGAGCGTCTCCATGTCGCGAACGTGATCGATCGCGACGCCGACCTTGCCGACTTCGCCGCGCGCGAGCGGCGCGTCTGAGTCGTAGCCGAGCTGCGTCGGAAGGTCGAAGGCGACCGAAAGTCCGGTCGTGCCGCGCGCGAGGAGATAGCGATAGCGCGCGTTCGATTCCGCGGCGGTCGCAAATCCGGCATACTGACGCATCGTCCAGAGACGCCCGCGATAGCCGTCGGCGCGGATTCCGCGCAGGAAGGGAAACGTCCCCGGCTCGCCCGGCTCGACGGCTTCGGCCGCTCGCGCGCCGTCCGCCGGTTCGTACGCGGCCTTGAGCGGTATCCCGCTTCCGTTCGCCTCTCGCGCACATGAAGGCCGCCGACCGTCAGAGGTCATGCCGCTTGGTTCGGGGCGCTTGCGCTCCACCCCCGGCACTACGAAAGCGTGACGAGCGGCGAGTTGGGCTCGACGGTCTCGCCTTTGGCGGCGTGTACTTTGGCGACCGTGCCGGCGCGGTGGGCGCGGATCTCGTTCATCATCTTCATCGCCTCGATCACGGCGACGACCTGACCTTCACTGACCGCGGCCCCCTCGGCGACGGAGAGTTCGACGATGACGCCGTGCATCGGAGCGACGACGTCATTTCCGCTCGATCCTCGGCCGTTCCGTGCGCGCGCGTTTGCGGGACGCGGCGGTGGGCGAAGCGCCCCGGCGGAGCCCATGCTGCTCGGTCGCTCGAGCAGGCGTACGCGAAAGAGCTTGTCGTTGACCTCGACGCTCACGACGTCGGCGTCGCGGCTCACGCTCGATGCAGAGGCGGTCGACGAGGCAGTCGGCACAAGCGGCGTCCAGCCGGCGGCAAACGCTTCGAGCGTCGCGGTGCCGTAGTCTCCGCTCGCAACAGCCGGTTCTTCGTTGAGCGCGCGAAGGAACGGTAGCGTGGTGGGAACGCCGTCGATCCTATAGTCGTCGATCGCCCGCCGGAGCCGCGCCCGCGCTTGATCGCGCGTCGGCGCCCAGACGATCAATTTCGCGATCATCGAGTCGTAGTCGGAGCCGATCGTCGTTCCGGCCTCCGCGGCGGCATCGACGCGGACGCCGAAGCCGCTCGGCTCGCGGTACGCAGCGATCGTCCCGGGTGCGGGCCGAAAGCCGTTCGCCGGATCCTCGGCGTTCACGCGCACTTCGATCGCATGGCCCCGAAATGAAATGCCGCCCTGATCGTAGCCGAGCTTTTCGCCGGCCGCGACGCGCAGTTGTTCGCGAATCAAGTCGACGCCGGCGATCATCTCGCTGATCGTGTGCTCGACCTGGATGCGCGTGTTCATCTCGAGGAAGAAGAACTCGTCGCCGGCAACGAGTGTTTCGATCGTCCCGACGCTGTCGTAGCCGATCGCCCGCGCCGCGCGCAGCCCGGCTTCCCGCAAGCCGCTGCGGACCTTGTCACTGACGAGCGCAGGCGCCTCCTCGTAGAGTTTCTGATGGCGGCGCTGCAGCGAGCAGTCGCGCTCGCCGAAATGGACGGTGTTGCCGTGTTTGTCGGCGAGGATCTGCAGCTCGACGTGCTTGGGATTGTCGAGGTAGCGCTCGGCGTAGATCGTCGGGTTCTTGAAATAGGCGTCCGCTTCGCGCCGCGCGGTCGTAAACGCCGACTCTAGTTCGGCCTGGCTCCGCGCGACCTTCAGGCCTTTGCCACCGCCACCGCCGGAGGCTTTGAGCGCGAGCGGAAAGGCGAATTCGCGCGCGGCGCGCCGGGCGTCTTCGAGCGATTCGATCGGGTCGGTTCCGCCCGGAACGACGGGAACGCCGGCATCGATCATCGCTTGGCGTGCCCGTATCTTGTCGCCCATCGCGTCGATCGCGCCGGCGTGTGGGCCGACCCAGGTTAAGCCTGCATCGACGACGGCGCGGGCGAAGCCGGCGTTTTCCGCGAGAAAACCGTAGCCCGGATGGACGGCATCGGCGCCGCTCGCGTGCGCGACCGCGAGCAGTTTCTCGACGTTGAGATAGCTCTGCGCCGACGCCGCGGGCCCGATGAGATACGCTTCGTCGGCGTAGCGCACGTGCAGCGCGTCGCGATCGGCTTCGGAATAGACGGCGACGGTGCCGATCCCCATCTCCTTCGCCGTACGCATGATGCGAATGGCGATCTCGCCGCGATTGGCGATCAGCAGTTTCTTCATTTTGGCAAGCTCCCCCGAGCTTGCCAATCGCGAAATTGCTCGATGGGAGTATACTCTCTACCTGCGAGGCGCCAGCGGGAGTTTGGGGCGCGTTCGGGCCGCTCGTTCTTGAGCAGTTTTTCGAGCGCGGCGGCGATCGCTGCGAGTTCGTCCGCGTTCGGCGAGCCCGAGACGATCTCGACCTTCACGGACTCGATTTCGCCTCCGGGAACATTCCCATGGCGTGGTAGCCCGCGTCGACGAAGTGGATGTCGGCGGTAACCGCGCGCGAGAGATCGGAGGCGAGGTAGACGGCGGTGTTCCCGACGTCCTCGGCGGTGACGTTGCGATGGAGGGGGGAGGCTGCCTCGACTTTGCCGAGCATCGACTTGAAGTCTTTGACTTGGCGCGAGCTGGCGGTGCTGATCGGGCCGGCCGAGATCCCGTTGACGCGGATGCCGCGTTCGCCGAGATCGTAGGCGAGGTAGCGGATGATCGCCTCGAGCGCCGCCTTCGAGATCCCGGCGATGTTGTAGTTCGGGACGATCGCGGTCGCGCCGAGATAGGTGAGCGCCATGATGCTCGATCCGTCGTTGAGGACGTCGACCAGCGCGTTCGTGAGCGCGATCAGAGAGTATGACGAGATGTCGAGTGCGAGGGCGAAGCCGCCGCGCGACGTCGCATAGACCTTTCCGGCGAGGTCTTCTTTGTTGACGAACGCGATCGAATGGACGAGCGCATCGAGTTTCCCGTAGTCGCGCCCGATGTCGCCGGCGAGCTTTCGCAGCGCTTCATCCGAAGTCACGTCACAGGAGTAGGAGTGCGCGCCGCCAAGTTCGGCCGCCAGCTTCTCGACCTCGTCCTTGACCCGTTCGCCTTGGTAGATGAAGGCGAGCCTCGCGCCATGCGCGTGAAACGCGCGCGCGATTCCAGTCGCGATGCTCCAGCGATTCGCGACCCCGGTGATCAGCGCGGTCTTACCGTCGAGAAGTCCCATGCCGACGGGCTTATCGCCTCGAAGCCGTGGCGCCCTTCCGGTAGTGCTAAAGCGGGATGTTGCCGTGCTTGCGTTTCGGGCGCTCGACGCGCTTGTCGGCGAGCATCCGCAGCGCGCGCGCGACCGTTTGGCGAGTGCGGCTCGCTTCGATCACGTCGTCGATGTAGCCGCGCGACGCGGCGATGAATGGGTTGGCGAAACGTGTCTCGTAGTCGGCGACGAGCTCGGCGGTCTTCGCCTCGGGGTCCTTCGCCTTGTCGATCTCGCGCCGGAAGATCGTCTTTACGGCCCCGGCTGCGCCCATCACCGCGATCTCGGCCGTCGGCCAGGCAACGTTGTAGTCGGCGCGGATGTGCTTCGAAGCCATGACGTCGTAGGCGCCGCCATAGGCTTTGCGGGTGATCACCGTGATCTTCGGTACGGTCGCCTCGGCGAAAGCATACAATAACTTCGCGCCGTGCTTGATGATGCCGCCGTATTCTTGGGCCGTCCCCGGCAAAAAGCCCGGGACGTCGACGAAGGTCAAGAGCGGGATGTTGAACGCGTCGCAAAAGCGCACGAAGCGCGCCGCTTTGATCGACGAAGCGATGTCGAGGACACCGGCGAGTACCTTCGGCTGGTTCGCGACGATCCCGATGGTTGAGCCTTCGACGCGCCCGAAGCCGATCACGATGTTCGGCGCGTAGAGTTCGCCGATCTCGAAGAAGTCGCCGTCGTCGAGGACCGCGACGATCGCGTCCTTGATATCGTAGGGTTTGTTGGGGGCGCCCGGGATCAGGTCGTCGAGTTCGGGGCAGAGCCGCTCGGGCGAGTCCGAACAAGCGTAGTGCGGCGGGTCGCCGAGGTTGTTTTGCGGGACGAACGACAGCAGGCGCCGCGTCTGCGCGCACATGTCGTCCTCGTCGCTCGCGACGAGGTCCGTGACGCCGCTCTTGGTCGCGTGGCTGAGGGCGCCGCCCAATTGTTCGAAGGTCACCTCTTCGCCGGTGACGGTCTTTATGATCTCGGGGCCGGTGATGAACATCTGCGCGATCCCTTCGACCATGATCGTGAAATCGGTGATCGCGGGCGAATAGACGGCGCCGCCGGCACACGGTCCGGCGATCAAACTCAGTTGCGGGATGACGCCGCTCGCTTGAACGTTGCGCCAGAATATCTCGGCATATCCGCCGAGGCTGACGACGCCTTCTTGGATGCGCGCGCCGCCGGAATCGTTGATGCCGATCATCGGCGAGCCGGTGCGCAACGCAAGGTCCATCACCTTGCAGATCTTTTCGGCGAAGACTTCGCCGAGCGAACCGCCGAGAACCGTGAAGTCTTGGGAGAAGAGGAAGATCTGCCGGCCGTCGATCGCGGCGCGGCCGGTGATGACGCCGTCGCCTAAGAACTCGCGCTCGTCGAGCCCAAACGCCGTCGAACGATGGACCGCGAACGTATCGAGTTCGACGAAGGAATCAGGATCAACGAGCGCTTCGACCCGCTCCCGCGCCGTACGCTTGCCGCGCGCATGCTGCCGTTCGTTCGAACCGGCGCCGGCGGGTTCGAGCGCCTGCGTCCGCTTCTCGCGAAGCGCATCGATCTTGCTTTGGTGCGCGCCGCCGTCCGATTCGGGCAGACGACTAACCCTTCAGTTTTGCGTCGAGCGAGATCTCGACGCCGGCGAGCGCGCGCGAAACGGGGCAACCTTTCTTCGCGTCCTCGGCGGCCTTCTGAAACGTGACCGCGTCGATCCCCGGAACGTCGCCGAAGCGCGTCGCGAACGAGTAGGCGCCCTCATCCGCGCGGCTGCCAAGTTTTACGCGCCCTTTGCCCGAGCGCAGATCGCCTTTCCAGCGAGCTTCGGCCGTGCGTACCGGCATCGTTACCTCCTACCAAATTCCCAGTTGGACTTTGACGTCGTCGCTCGCCATCGTGCGCGGATCCCAAGGCGGCGTAAAGGTGATCTCGACGTTCGCGGTGGCGACGCCTTCGAGCGATCGCACCTTCGAGACGACCGCCTCTTTGAACATCGGTCCGACCGGACACATCGGCGACGTCAAGGTCATCGTGACGGTCACATTGTCGTTCTTCTCGCCCTCGATATCGACACCGTAGACGAGACCTAGGTCGACGATCCCCAAGTGCAGTTCGGGGTCGTTGACCTCTTTGAGCGCTTCGTAGACTTCTTCTTGCGTCGGCATATTTTACTCTCCGGGGCTATGACTTCGCGATACCTCGGCGGGTTCCAGTGCGCGGGCGAACATGCGCCGGGCGCGGGCGAGATCGGCCGGGGTATCGACGTCGACATAGGGCGCTTCGTCGCCGGTCGCAACCTCGACGCGGCTCCAGCGTCGGTCGTCCCGCAGGCTTCGCAGGGTATCGCCTTCGGCGAGGTGTTCGAGCGCGGTGCGCGGTCGCGGGCCGAAGACGACCGGATGCCCGCTGACGCCGTGAAGGACCGGATAGGCTAGGTCCGCCTCGCCCCGTGCCGCGACGACGCGCCGAACGAGCGGCGCCTCGACGAGCGGCGTATCGGCGAGCAAGACGACGAGCGCCTTATCGGGATCGCCGAGGGCGGCATTCGCGAGCCTGAGCGAATGCGTCATGCCGCGCTCCGGCTCGTCGTTGACGATGACCGTCAAGCCGGGCCGGCTCGGCATGTGCGGCGCGAGCGCCGCCGTGACGACGGCGACCGTCCGGTAATCGCGGGCCGCTTCGAGCGCGCGGCCGAGCAACGTCGTCTCGCCGAAGCGAAGCAGTAATTTTTGCGCGCCCATACGCTCGGAGCGGCCGGCGCCGAGGATCGCGCAGACCGAGCCCTGCTGCTTCATGCCCGCTCGCTCATGCCGTGACGTTTCGCGGCGATGGATGGATCGGTTGCGACCCGTCGCGTAGCCGGCCGCCGCTGCGGCCCGAACGAAGCGCGACGATCTCCGCCGCGATCGAGATCGCCATTTCTTCGGGCGTCCGCGCGCCGATATCGAGTCCGATCGGAGCGCTCACGCGCTCGAGATCACGCTCGGAAATCCCGGCGCGCCGCAACGCTTCGAGGCGCGAGGCATGCGTTCGCCGGCTTCCCATCGCGCCGATATAGCCGGCGTTCGTCGTCAGCGCACCGCAGAGCAGCGGGATGTCGAATTTCTCATCGTGCGTCAACACGATGATTGCACTGCGTTCGTCGACGCGTGCTGTCGCCAGAAACTCATCGGGCCACGCGACGACGACGCGATCGGCATCGGGGATGCGTTCCTTGGTCGCAAAGATGGGCCGCGCGTCGATCACCGTGACGCTGTAGCCGAGATGCTTTCCGACGCTGGCCATGGCGCGTGAAAAGTCGATCGCGCCGAAGAGATACATAGCGGGCTTCGGTGAAAAGCTTTGAATGAAGACGCGCGCTTTGCCGCCGAGCGGGATCGGCTCGCCGTTTGGTCCGAACGTACGCAATTCGTTCTCGCTGACGGCGAGCAGCGCGCGCGCCTCGGCTTCGACGGCGGCGTTGAGTCCGGGTGACCCCAGATCGCCGATGGCGCGAGCGTCGTCGACCAGTAGCTTGGCGCCGGTGTGTGCGCCGTCGAGCCGCGTTGCGAGCGCGACAGGCCGTTCGGCTCGGAGGGCGCCTGCGAGGCGTTCGAAGATCACGTTTGCTACCAGTCGAGTCGCTCGACGAAGACGTGGATCGTCCCGCCGCAGGTCAACCCATGTTCGAGCGCTTGCTCGTCGCTGATTCCGTAGGTTACCAAGCGAGCCGCCCCGCCCTGGATTGCGTCGCGCGCTTCTTCATAGACCGCCGCTTCGACGCAGCCGCCGCTCACCGAGCCCGCGATCTCGCCGCGCTCGTTGACGGCCAAGACCGCACCGGGTCCGCGCGGGGCAGAGCGTTCGACGCCGACGACCGTCGCGAGCGCGATGCGCTGACCGTCGGCACGCCAGCGTTCGATCGTCTCCAGGATTTCGGTCATCGGTTCGCTCATTCGCTCGCTCGCTTGCCCCGCCCCGCGCCGGGCGCCGCGGCAAAGAGGCTGGGGCCTCCGGATAGAAGACCGGCTCAACCTGCCTCTTTCACCAAGGAGCATCGATGAAACCATCGCTCTCTCGCGCCGGCGTCCTCAAATGGATCGCACTCGCCCCCGCCATCGCAGCGGGAGCCGTCACGTCGTTGACGCAAGGCGCGCAAGCGGCCGACAATAAGAAACAATTCAAATACGTCGATAAGTCGACGACAAAGGGCCAGACCTGCGCGAACTGCCACCTCTTCAAGAAGCCGGCCTCATGCTCGCTCGTCACGGGGAAGATCAGCCCGGCCGGCTGGTGCGTCGCCTGGTCGAAGAAGTAACGCTCGCTACGCCGTAAACCCCGCTTTCACGAACGGAAGCGTGCGCACGCGCTTCCCGGTGATGGTGAAGATCGCGTTCGCGACGGCGGGCGCGATCGGCGGCGTCCCCGGCTCGCCGACGCCCGTCGGCGGGCCGCTCGACTTGACGATCTCGACCTCGATCTGCGGCGCTTGCGCGAGCCGCACCATCTGGTAATCGTAGAAGTTGTGCTGTGCGACGTGACCGTTCGCGATCGTGATCGCGCCGAACAACGCTGCCGAAAGCCCGAAGTTCACGGCGCTTTGCATCTGCGCCTCGACCGTGTCGGGGTTGACGACCGTGCCGCAATCGACGACGACCCAGACGCGATGGACGCGTAGGGCGTTCTTGGCATCGACGGAGACTTCGGCAACCTCGCCGACGATCGAACCGAACGACTCGTGGAGCGCGATCCCGCGCCCGTAGCCTTTCGGTAGCGGTTTTCCCCAACCGCTGTTGCTCGCAACCTTTTCGAGCACGTTGAGCAGGTTCGGCGTCCCTTTCACGAGCTCGCGCCGGAACTCGAAGGGATCCTTCGCGGCGGCATGAGCGACTTCGTCGAGCATCGACTCGAAGAAGAACCCGTTCTGTGAATTGCCGACCGAGCGCCAGAAGAAGACCGGGACCGCGAAATCCTTGCGGACGTAGTCGACCGTGAAGTTCGCAATCGCATAGCGCTTGTCGGCCGAACCTTCGACCGACGACGAGTCGATTTTTTCGGGCGGCCCGAAGCCGGGGTTGGTGCCGAAGATCGACGGTGAAACGATCCGCTGTTGCCACGCCACCAGCTTGCCCGACGCATCGAGCCCCGCTTTGATCCGCGTCGTGGAGGTCGGCCGGTAGACGTCGTGTTGGATGTCCTCTTCGCGCGTCCAGATCAACTTGACCGGCGCTCCAGTGGCCTGCGATATCAAGATCGCCTGGATCGGGAAGTCCATCGCCGCGCGCCGTCCGAATCCGCCGCCGAGATAGGTTTGGTGGATCGTGATTTTGTCGGCGGAGAGATTTGTGAGCTTGCTTGCGACCTGTTGCATCGGGCCCGGGAATTGCGTCGGCGCCCAGATCTCGCACGAGTCAGCCTTGACGTGGGCCGTGCAGTTCATCGGCTCCATCGTCGCGTGCGCTAGATATGGAACGCTATACTCGGCGTCGATCACTTTCGCCGCGCTCTTGAGCGCTCCGGCGGCGTCGCCGACCGCTTTGGCGACCGCGGCCGGCTCGTCGAACCCGGCTTTGAGCGCCGCGCCGATCTTCGCATCGTCGAGCGCGCGCCCCGGCCCGTCGATCCATGCGATGTCGAGCGCGTCGAGCGCGCTCTTGGCGCGCCAGAAGCGGTCGGCAACGACGGCAACGGCGTTTTTCAGGTTGACGACCTTGCGCACGCCGGGCCGTTTCAAGGTGGCGCGGTCGTCGTAGTGGCCGACGGTCCCGCCGAAGACCGGAGACTGCTTGATCGCAGCGTAGAGCATCCCCGGAACGACGACGTCGATCCCGAACTGCGCGCGGCCCGTCACCTTGTCGGGGATGTCGACGCGTTTGACCGGTTTGCCGATCAGGTTGAACTTGTCGGGCGTCTTGAGCGTGACGTTGGCGGGCGCCGCCAGCGCCGCAGCGGCGCTCGCCAGTTCGCCGTAGGTCGCTTTGCGCGACGTTGCGTCATGATAGACGACACCCTTTTGCGTGCGTAGGTCGCTCGCCGCGACGCCGAACTTTTGGGCGGCGGCTGCGAGCAGCATCGCCCGCGCTTGCGCCCCGATCTTGCGGGCCGGCATGTACCAGCCGAGGATCGACGAACTGCCGCCGGTCCCCATGATGCCGAAGGTCGGATTGTTGTAGATCGGCGCGATCGCGGGAAACGATTCAACCCGCACCTGCGACCAGTCACAATCGAGTTCTTCGGCGACGAGCATGGGGATCGACGTCATCACGCCCTGCCCCATCTCCGATTGGGGCTGGACGATCGTGACCGTCCCGTCGGGTGCGATCGAGACGAAGCCTTGCAGCCTCGTTGTCGCGGCGACCGCGGCGCGGCGGCCAGTGAGCGGGATCTCGAATCCGAGGACGAGGGCGCCACTCGCGGCGGCTGTGGTCGTAACGAAGGTCGCGCGCTTCATGAAGCCACCGCCTTCTTGATGGCGATGCGAATTCGGTCGTACGTGCCGCACCGGCAGATGTTGCTGACCGAATCGGCGATCTGCTGATCGGTCGGATGCGGATGCTTGGCGAGAAGGGCGGTCGTCGCCATGATCATCCCGCTCTGGCAATAGCCGCATTGCGGCACCTGCGCATCGACCCAGGCCTGTTGCACGCGGCTCAGGCGGTCGCCGCGCGCCAATCCCTCGATCGTCGTAACCTTCTTGCCGGCGACGCTTCCGACGGGGACCGAGCACGAACGCCTCGCTTCCCCGTCGATGAGAACCGTGCACGCGCCGCATTGTGCGACACCGCACCCGAACTTCGTTCCGGTCAGGCCCACCGTGTCGCGGATGACCCACAGCAGCGGCGTGTCGGCAGCATCGTCGACGACGACCGCTTTCCCATTGACGTTGAGCTTCATGAGATCACTCCTTTAGCATCGCGTTGCTTAGACTGCTAGGTAACGCTGCATCGCTTCCCGGTCCGCCCGTAGTTCGTCGATCTTTCCGCTCGCCATCACGCGTCCGTTCGAAAGGATGTATCCCCGATCGGCGAGGCTCATCGCCACTTCGGCGTTCTGCTCGACCAGGAGAATCGTGTTTCCCTCTTCGCGAATGCGGCGCACGACGTCTTCGACGCTTCGCGCGATGAGCGGGGCGAGCCCTTCCATCGGCTCGTCGAGCAAAATGATCGAAGGGTTCGCGACCAAGGCGCGCGCGATCGCGAGCATTTGCTGCTCGCCGCCCGAGAGTTTCGCCGGTTTGTCGCGACGTTCGCCCAACACGGCGAAGTATTCGTAGATGCGCTTTTCGCTCCAGGGACCTTTCCGGCCGCGCAGTGACGCGAGACGCAAGTTCTCGCCGACCGTCAGATTCGGGAAGATCCGCCGATCCTCAGGAACGAACGCGATCCCGAGATTTGCGATCGCAAACGGCGCGCGGTTGGTAATCGCTTTGCCCCCAAAGCGGATCTCGCCGCCGCGCACGGCGACCAGACCCATCACGGCTTTAAGCGTCGTCGAGCGTCCGCTGCCGTTGCGGCCGAGCAGCGCGACGACCTCCCCTTCATTGACCGCAAGAGAGACGTCCTGCAAGACATGGCTCTTGTCGTAGAACGCGTTGACGTGCGCGAGTTCGAGCAGCATCTACGAAGCCAAGCCTCCCAGGTAAGCGCGCTGGACCGCTTCGTTCGCCCGGATCTCCCCCGGCGTCCCGACGGCCAGTATCTGCCCCGTCTGCATCACGGTGATCGTCGTAGAGATCGACATCACCACGTCGATGTCGTGTTCGACGAGCATGATCGTTCGGCCGGGGGCGATGCGCTGGATCAACTCGACCGTCGCGTGCGTTTCGGTCGGTGACATCCCCGCCAACGGTTCGTCGAGCATGAGGACTTGTGGATCGCGCGCAAGGACGAGGCCGATCTCGAGCCGGCGCTGATCGCCATGCGAAAGATTCTCGGCGAACGTCTCCGCGATCTCGGCCAATCCGATGTCCTGCAAGATCGCAGCCGTCTTCCCGTGCAGATCTCCCATCTTTCCCATCGGAAGAAAGAAGCTCGCCTTGCCGTCGTGGACGGCTTGCACGGCGAGCCGGACGTTTTCGTAGACGCTCAACTTCGGAAAGATGTTGGTGATCTGAAACGAGCGTGCGATGCCGAGTCTCGCGCGCTGATAGGCATCGAGCCCGGTGATGTCTCGGTCTTCGAACCAGACGCGTCCGGCCGAGGGGGGCAGCAGGCCCGAGAGGAGGTTGAAAAACGTCGTCTTGCCCGCGCCGTTGGGACCGATGATCGTGCGAACGCCGCCGCGCGGGATCTCGATCGTGACGTCATTGACCGCTTTGAGCGCGGAGAACGAGCGGGTCAGATGTTCGGCCTTGAACGCGTAGGAGAAGGTTTGGCCGTTCTCGCTCAGCCGACGATGTCCATCCGTTCGTGAATTCGTCGGCAGGCTCGCATCCTGCTCGCTCACCGGTCGGCCTGGGCCTCCACGTCGTCGTCGGCCACAGCCGTTTCGACCCGTGCGCGCGGCGAGAGGTACCGTTGGATCAGGGCGACGGCGCCGGATCCTCGCAGCGAAGCGAAGGCTCCGGCGATCCCTCCGGGCGCGAGCAGCACGACGAACACGAAGACGGCGCCCAGCGCCGCCTCCCAATATTTCGTGGCTTGCGAGACGCTATTCTGAATGTCCCAATAGACGAGCGCACCGAGCATCGGCCCGACGAACGTCCCAATTCCGCCGAGGAGCGCCATCATCACGACGCGCCCCGAATAGTCGATCGAGCCCGCGTCGGGGCTGATCGCCTGCTGAAAGTAGGTCCAGATCCAGCCGCCGACCGCCGGGAAGAGCGCCGAGAGAACGAACGCGTTGACGCGGTACTTATTGACGTCGTACCCGAGGAATCGAGCGCGCTGCTTGTTTTCGCGGATCGCATGCAGGACCGAACCGAAGGGCGACTTGACGATCCAATAATTGGCGGCGACCGCGAGCAGCGTCGCAACGGCGGCGAAGAGGTACATGTTGGTTCCGCTCGTCATCCAATCGGCGGGCAATCCCGGCAGTTGCGGCCGCGCGATCGCCTGGATCCCGTCCTCCCCGCCGGTAAGATCGGACCAGTGGAAGGCCATGAAGTAGATGACTTGCGCGAACGCGAGCGTGATCATCGCGTAGTAGATCCCGCTCGAGCGCGGAACGATCAGCCGACCCAGGAGCCACGCCCACGACGCTGCGAGGCCCAGCGCCAAGAAGAGCGCGACCCAGAGGTTGTTCGCGGGATCGTGATGCCAGGTCGCCGAGCCGATGGCGACGTTGAACCCTTTCGTGTAGAGCGCCGTCGCGTACGCTCCGATCGCGAAGAACATCGCGTGGCCGAACGAGAGCTCGCCCGTATGGCCGAACAGGAGGTTGAAGCCGAGCGCAAAGAGCGCGAAGGCCAAGATCGTCGTCGCGAGGTCGACGAAGCCCACATGCAGCGGAAAGCGTGCCAGGTTGAGAGGGTTGAGGTCGAGCGATCCGCCCGGCATCAAGAACGGAAGGAGGACGAACCCGAGCGCGATCCCGCCGAGGTCGCCCCACCATTTCGAAGCCGCCGGCGGCTTCACTCGAAGAGTCCCTCGACGCCGAAGATCCCGCGCGGCCGAATCAGCAAGATCACGCCCATGATGACGAAGCCGCTCAGGTCGATCGCCGACGGTCCGAGGTTGGGGATCAGCTCGACGAGGCTCTGAACGATGCCGATGAGCAGTCCGCCGATGACGGCTCCCCAGAACGAACCGATCCCTCCGACGATCACGATCACGAACGTCAGCACGATCCATTGCGACGCGAGGCTTGGGATGATCGCATAGACCGGAGCCGCGAGGCCACCCGCTAAGCCTGCCATGAATGCGCCGATTCCGAAGACGAGGGTGAACATCAGCGGCATGTTGATTCCGAGGACTTTGACCATCTCGGCGTCGCGCGTGCCGGCTCGAATGATCACCCCGATGTTCGTCTTGTTGATCAAGAGCCAGACGCCGATCAGGATCACGATCGTGATCCCGACCAAGAAGACATCCTTATATAAAGGGAACTGGAAGCTGCCGATCGAGATCGAGCCGCTCAGGTAGTCCGGCGGCTGGTAGCGGACCGCGTCGTCGCCCCAGACGCGCCGCACTACCTGTTCGAAGAGCAAGGCCGTTCCGTAGGTCAAGAGCAGCGTATATTCGGGGATCCGCTTGTAGAGCGGCCGGATCAACGATGACTCGAACAGCATCCCGAACGCGCCGATGATCAGGGCCGCGAAAAAGACGCTTGGCCAAAAACCGACAAACGGGCCGAGCGAGTATGCGACGTAAGCCCCGAGCATGAAGAACGAGCCGTGGGAGAAATTGACGACCCCCATCAGCCCTAGGATGATGTTCAGGCCGAGGGCGACGAGGATGAAGAGCATCCCGAGCGTGATGCCATTGATCAGCTGATCGGCTACGTCGTGCAGCACCCCGCGCGCCATTCGGCGGGGTCGAAAAATCCCATCCCGCGGGGCACATTCAGGGACGGTCCCGGCACGTTTACCGACACGAGGCGGCGGCGCCGGAGGAGCAAGAGCGATGGGGCGCGGTCCAAGACCGGGAGGCGGGAGCGTTTGAGCGAGAGCGCCGTTATCGAGCACGCGCTGCGTGCACTCTTTGCAAACTGTGCTGACGACATAGCGATCGCCGCGCGTTTGCGCGACGCAGGCGCGGCACTCCGCGCAACAATTCTCGGGTAATGCCGAACAAATTCTTACGTAATACTAAACAGGTGGCTAGATAGATATTCAACAAGAGCCCCACCAAATAGCTAGAGGGTCCTTTTTTAGTTATGCGAACAAATCGTTCCACTATGAAAGGTAAGCCGCGCGGCGTTTTAATCGCGGGGAACTCAGCCTTACCCTCGACGGCGGTGAAGTTGTCGGTCAACGTTTCTGCCGACGTTGGGGCGCGTTTGCGCCGCTTCGCGTTCGACGAACGCTTGAGCGAGAGTTCAATCGTGGAGATCGCACTCCACCAACTCTTCACGAGAAATCCGTCGGAAGCAGCGCTCGCCCGATTCTTGCGCGAACACGGCGCCAGTTTGCGCCGCACAAACAATACCAAACACTAGAAGTCTTCGACTAGAACTTCGCGCGCTAGTTAAACTTCCGTCTCGTCACGGCGACGCTTTATGATTGCCGTCGGCTCGCCGTTCCCCGCCGGCGTTGATCGAGCTCTGAGGGCACTGGCTCAATAGCAAGGAGTACGTCGCTTCACCGGGCCGACCGCCTGCTTGACCCTGGCCTTGATGCAACCTGCCCGGGAGGGCCCGGCGGGTAGGTCGGGCCGGCCGCGGGGAGCCGGCCGAACCGGACGGCCGATTTCCGAGCCTCCTCTAAGGACCGAAACCTGCTTGGGCACGTTCCCTGTTATGCGGCTATACGGCGGGGCCGGATTGTGACCGACAACACGTCAGAGGGTAAGTCGGGAAGGTGCGGCAAGTCGTATCGAGGTGCGCCGGAGCCGTCAGAGGCCGGCGAACAGGAGTCATAGCCAGAATGTCAATGTGGGAACCGTTTACCGAGCGCGCGCGACGAAGCATCGTCCTTGCCCAAGAAGAGGCGCAGCGTCTCGGCAACAATTACATCGGGACCGAGCACATTTTGCTCGGGATCATCTCTGAGGGGGAAAGCCTCGCCGCGAAAGTCCTCGAGACCCTGGGCGTCAACCTGGCCAAGGTTCGCCAAGAGGTCGAGGCGATCGTCGGGCGCGGAGGCCAGACGGTTCAACAGGAGATGGTGTTCACGCCGCGGGCCAAGCGCGTCATCGAGCTGGCTTTCGAAGAGGCGCGCCAGCTCAATCACAACTACATCGGGACGGAGCATCTCCTCCTTGGATTGATCCGCGAAGGCGAGGGCGTCGCCGCGCGCGTGCTGACGAACCTCGGCGTCGATCCGGCGAAAGTGCGGGTTCAAACGACGTCGCTGTTGGGAGCCGAAGGCCAGCCCGTCACTCCGAAGGGGAAGTCGAAGACGCCGACGCTCGACGCATACGGCCGCGACCTCACTCAACTCGCGCGCGAGAACAAGCTCGATCCGGTCATCGGGCGGGCCAATGAGATCGAGCGGGTCATTCAGATTCTCGCGCGGCGCACGAAGAATAATCCTGCGCTCATCGGAGAACCGGGCGTCGGAAAGACGGCAATCGCCGAAGGTCTGGCTCAGCGCGTCGTTAAGGGCGAAGTCCCCGAGCCGCTGCGCGACCGTCGCGTGATCACGCTCGATCTGGCGGGCCTCGTCGCCGGGACGAAGTATCGCGGCGAGTTCGAAGAGCGCATGAAGCGCGTGATGGACGAGATCCGCGCCGCGGCCGGTGAGATCATTCTCTTCATCGACGAATTGCACACGCTCGTCGGCGCGGGCGCTGCCGAGGGCGCTATCGATGCGTCGAACATCATCAAGCCGGCACTTGCGCGCGGCGAACTGCAATGCATCGGCGCAACGACGCTCAACGAATTCCGTAAGCATATCGAAAAGGACGCGGCGCTCGAGCGACGCTTCCAACCGGTTATGGTCGGCGAACCGAGCGTCGATGAGACGGTCGAGATCCTTAAAGGTCTGCGCGATCGGTACGAGGCGCACCACAAGGTTCAGATCACCGACGAGGCACTCGTCGCCGCGGCGCGATTGAGCGACCGTTACATCAGCGACCGTTTCCTTCCCGACAAAGCCGTCGATTTGATCGACGAAGCGTCGTCACGCGTGCGCCTGCAAGCGACACTTCCCCCGCCCGAGATACGCGACATCGATAGCGAGATTCGTAAGGTCAAGGTCGAGAAAGAAGCCGTCGTCAAGTCGCAAGAATTCGAGAAAGCCGCAGCGATTCGGGACCGCGAAGAGAAGTTGCGTCTTGAAAAAGCGCGTCTCGAGCAAGACTGGCAAGATCGCAAGTCGCAGTCCGATAAAACGCTTAAGGTCACCGAGGACGACATCGCGCACATCGTGGCGTCCTGGACTCGGATTCCGGTCAGCCGGCTGGCGCAAGGTGAGACGCAGAAGCTGCTCTCGATGGGCGAACAATTGCACAAACGGATCGTCGGCCAGAACGAGGCGATCGGCTTCTTAACCCGTGCCATCCGGCGCTCGCGTGCCGGGCTGAAGAACCCCAAGCGCCCGATCGGCTCCTTCATCTTCCTCGGGCCGACCGGCGTAGGGAAAACCGAGGTCGCCCGAAGCCTCGCCGAGTTTCTCTTTGACGACGCCGAATCGATGATCCGCATCGACATGTCGGAGTACATGGAGAAATACGCCGTTTCACGCTTGGTCGGCGCACCTCCGGGCTACATCGGCTACGAAGAGGGCGGACAACTGACGGAAGCCGTGCGGCGCCGTCCGTACTGCGTAGTGCTTCTCGATGAGATCGAGAAAGCGCATCCGGATGTTTTCAACTTGCTGCTGCAAGTACTCGAAGACGGCCGCTTGACGGACTCTCAGGGCCGTGTCGTGGACTTCAAGAACTCGGTCATCATCATGACCTCGAACGTTGGGGCGACCGGGATGCAGACCACGACCGATATCGGTTTCCGCCCATCGAAGAATGCGGGCGAGAATGATCAAGCCGCCTACGAAAAGATGAAGAACAAAGTGCTCGAAGAGGTGAAGCACACTTTCCGGCCCGAGTTCCTCAACCGCGTCGACGAAGTGATCGTTTTCCATCAGCTCAGCCGCGAGGAAATCGAGGAAATCGTCGGCCTCGAACTGGCGAAGGTCATCGCCGAAGTCAAAGCACAGGATATGCACCTCGAGGTAACCGAGGACGCCAAGGCGTTGCTCGCGCGCAAGGGTTGGGACCCGCAGTTCGGGGCGCGACCGCTGCGCCGCGCCATCCAACGCGAAGTCGAAGACGAACTCGCTGAGGAGTTGATCAAGGGGACGTTCTCGAGCGGCGATCACATCCTCGCCGAGGTCAATCCGGAGAACCCCGAAAAACTCCGCTTCTCAAGGATCCCGTCGCTCTCGCCGCCAGCGGCCCCGCCGCCGGAGTTGACCGTCGGATAATCTTTCGGGGACGCGACCACGCTAACGCCCTTCGCGACCTGGCGCTCGCGTTTACCGGCCACCATCGGTTCCTGGTTCAATCGCGACCTGACGCGCGCGGCTCTCGAGTTCATCGAGGGCGGCCGAGTCGTCATCGTAGCGGTCGAGGACTTGCGTTTTGAAGCGACGGTCGCCGACGCGTCTGGCGAACATCACGTAAGCGTCGAATGGGCCACTGGTACGGGCCCCCTCGCTCTACGCTCGGTCTGCTCGTGCGGTGCGACCGGCGTCTGCGCTCACGTCGTCGCGTCACTCGAAGCCGTTCGCGCACAAACCGAACGAGAGGAAACGCATCCGGCGCACGACGTTGACCTGGGCTGGCTTCCGTCGCCGCGCGTCGAGTCAAGGCGGCAACGAGCCCGCTGCATCTGGCCGGTCTTCTCACGGTCCAGCGACGGGCGCGCGTTCGTCGCGCAACTGGTGCTGGACTCGCCGCGCTTGCGCGCGGCCGTCCGCGACGCGGCGTCGATCGCAACGATGATGGATACGACCCCGGTCGACGATTGGGACGACGACGATCGCGATTTGATGCGCGACGAAATCGTTCAGGACGCTTTTGCCGGGCGCAACGCACCCGCGGCGTTGGCGCGCGCGCTCTTCCGCCTGGCACGCCATCCGCGCCTTCGTTTCGATTCCGATCCGGCGGCGGGACGCCATCCGGCCGACCTCGATCAGTTTCGCGTCGACCTCCGTGGGCTCAGTCTGCGCGCGACCCGCCGCGGCGCGGCCGTCGTTCCCGTGTTCGAAACGGCCGACGGAGCTACGGTCGGCGCCGCCGACGTCATGTTCCTCGACGGGCCGCCCGGGTGGCTCGCGACGCCGCACGCCGCGTACCTGCTCGACGGCAGCTTCGATGTGAAAAAGGCGCTCGAGGCTGCGCGCAGTCTCAACGGGGCGGCGAGCGACCTCGGGTCACTCTCACCCGAGACGATCGTGCGTATCGCGCCCTATCTGCTCGACGAAGATCGCGACGCCCTTGGCGTCAGTGACGCAGCGGATCCGTCGGCGGAGCTGCATTTACGCTGGTCGCAAGGCGCGGCCGCAGCCGATGTCATTTTTGTGGACCGCGCAACCGGCGCGCGGGCCTCGTATGGGCCCCTCGGTGCGGTTGCGCCGCTCGGCGGCCGCTTCGTCCGCTTCACCGTGGAACACGCGGCCGCGCTGCGCGCGCGGTTGCTCGAAGCGGGTTTCGTCCCGCGCGCCGACGGCTTTGCGCTCCGCGGGGCTGAGCGTGCCGCGATCTTCGTGCGCGAGGTCCTGCCGGCCTGGGACGATCTCCCGTGTCATCTCGATTCGTCGCTGCTCGACGTTGCAACGGGGAATTCGCGACTGGACCTCGGCGTCTCGGCTTCACGCGGCGCTCGCGACACCGACTGGTTCGAATTGAGCGTCGACGTCTTCGTCGATGAGGGCAAGCCGCTCGATGCTCGCGAACTCGCCGCGTTGCTCACTTCGAATGAACGCTTCGCCGAGATTCGGGGGAAGCTCGTCGATGTCGGCAAGATACGCGATCGTAACGCGTTGCTCTCCGATCTCACGCAGCGCAAGCGCAGCGGCTTTGCAGCGTTGCTGGCGTTGCGGGACGAGTTGCACGAGAACTTCTCGCGCGTTTCGCTTCCGCCGGAAGTCGAGGCGTTGCGCGCGAAACTTCGTGATTTTCAGGGGATAGCGCACGTCGAGCCTCCGGCGTTGCACGACGGCGCGCTGCGCGCGTATCAAGAACGAGGGCTCGATTTCTTGACCTATCTCGCCGACTTTGGTTTCGGCGGCATCTTGGCCGACGACATGGGGACGGGCAAGACGATCGCGGTAGTCAGCTACCTGTTGCGCCGAAAGCAATTGGAAGGGCCGGCGCCGTCACTCGTCATCGCTCCGACCTCTGTTACGCATACCTGGCAAAACGAGATCGCGCGTTTCGCTCCCGACCTCAAGACGTTGCGGCTGCAGTCGGGCGTAGAACGGGGAGCGCGCTACGAGGAAGTGCCCAACGCCGACGTTGTCATCACGTCGTACGCGCTGGCGCGGCTCGACGCCGAGCGTTTGGCACAGTACCGCTTCCGGTCGCTGATCCTCGACGAAGCGCAGAACGCCAAGAATCCGTCGTCGCAGATTGCGCGGGTCGTGCGCGCGCTGCGCGCCGATCATCGTTTGGCGCTGACCGGGACCCCGGTAGAAAACTCGCTCCGCGACCTTTGGGCCATCTGCGCCTTCATCGAACCGGGGTTGCTCGGGACCGAACAAGCGTTTCACCGGCGCTTTGAGGTTCCGATCGCCGCAGGCGACGAACGTGCCGCCGAGACCTTGCGCTCGCGGCTCGAGCCGTTCGTGCTACGCCGAACAAAGGAAGACGTCGCGCCCGAGCTTCCGGAGCGGACCGAAGTCACGCTCGAGTGCGATCTTTCCCCGCTTCAAAAGCGGCTGTACCGCGGGGTCGCCGAGGCGGCGCGGCGCGAGGTCTTCGCGGCGATCGAAGAACTCGGCATGGAGAGAGCTACGATCCACGTCCTGGCGGCGTTGACGCGGCTGCGACAGATATGCTCGCACCCCGGGTTGCTGTTCGAGGAGCATCGCAACGAGCCCGAGGCGAGCGCGAAGTTCGATGCGTTTCTGGAAACCGTCGACGAGATTCTCTCGGGCGGGCATCGCGTGCTGGTTTTCAGCGCGTTCGCGTCGATGTTGCATATCATGCGCGACGAGCTCGACCGGCGTGGAATCGTCTATGGGTACCTCGACGGATCGACCAAGGATCGCGATCGTCAAGCGGAGGTCGAGCGCTTCATGCAGCCGGATGGGCCGCCGCTTTTCTTGTGTTCGCTCAAAGCGGGAGGCGTCGGCCTCACGCTTACGGCCGCGGACTACGTCATACTGTTCGATCCGTGGTGGAATCCGGCCGTCGAACGTCAGGCGATCGATCGGACGCACCGGATCGGTCAGCGGCGCGCGGTTACCGCGTATCGCTTGATCACGACCGGGACCGTTGAGGAGAAGATCCGCGCGCTCGCCGAACAGAAGGCGTCACTTTCACGGAGCATCATCAAGGCCGACGGCGCGCTCGCCAAGACGTTGAGCCGCGCGGACTTGGAATCTCTGCTAGCGGATCCGGACTAGGGGCTCTCGGCTCCTCGGTTCTCGGTTCCTCGGCTCTCGGCATTTGCTCGCGGGATCGCTGACGATTTTTCCATCACGGAAAAATCGTCGCTTGACTGCTCGGAAGCTCGCGCGCATCCAGCGCTTCGCTTCCTCGTCAGACATCCCGCTCTGCAAATGCCCGAGAGCCTCGAACTGAGAACTCGTCGGCATCCCGCTCTGCAAATGCTCGAGAGCCCCGAGTTGGGAGTTTATCGGGCGGACATCCCGCTCCGCGACCTCTTTAGAGGTCCTTAGTAGCGGAGCCGAGGGCCCCAGCCGGTGAAGTTGCTTTCCGCGCGGGGCATCACGATCGTTGGTCTTGGTTTAGGTTCGACTTTTGTCGAATCCGGTTTCTTCAGCACTCCGAGTCTCCTTTATCGCTTTCGTCTATTACTACCGATTGAGAGGGACTCGGGTTTCGTCCGAATATCGGGGAGACGGACGTGTGAGGACGTTTGTCGTACCGCGATGATGGCGTTCAGCTGTCGGCAAGAAGTGAGATCTTGCAGTTCACGCACGACAAACGCAGCGCGCGACCATCCGGATTCGATCCGACCGTACCGTCGAGCGTCTGACCGATGAAATGCGACTCGGCCGCCAACTTGAATGCGCCGGCATCGATCCACCCCACGACGGCGCTTGCATGGACGGAGAAACTCGCGTTGCGCGGCAGATGGACCGCGATCGTTCCGTTGACGGTCTTGAAATCGAGTTCACCGCGCCATGCGCTTTCGCCGATGCGCACTTCGATGCGGCCATTGACCGCCTTGGCTCTGGCAACACCGGTGGTTGCGATCGTGATTCGGCCGTTGACCGTCTTCGCGTCGACGTCGCTCGCCAGGTTTTCGGCGTCGATGCGCCCGTTGACCGTTTTCGCCTGTAGGTTGACGCCGCGCGGGACATGGACGGCGTACTCGATCCGAATTCCGCCGCCGAAGTCCACGAAACTCGTCGTGTGGCTGCTCGAACAATCGTCGGAAAATGTTTCTTGTGGGGTATCGGCGCAAATCGCAATCCGCCCCGGCGACTGCTTGACCTTGAGCCGGACCGCTGCGACGTCGTTCGAACCGGACGTCACGTGCAGCCGTAACGACGCGCGGGAGCCCGGCGCGCCGTCGGCGACGATCGACCCGTTGATCGCGCTGATCGCAAGCGTCGTCCCGGCGGGGACATCGGCGCTCCAGTCGATATCGCGCGCTTGGTCCGCTCGCACGGGCAGCGCCGGCAACGCGAGCGCTGCCAGGGTGCAGCATAGGGCAAGGGATTTCGATCGAATGCTCATAGGGGTCAGTCTAGCCTCCTGAGTGCACCTTTGTAAGCGCGCGGCGGCGCCTGCCCAATAAGGGCAGGCCTTCCGGTGGCGCGAAACGGTCTCAATGGATCAGCCCAGTTATGCCTGCGGAAGCGCCGCGCGCCCGCTGATCGGGGAGACGATCGGCGCGCACTTCGATCGGATCGCGACGGCATTTTCGGAGGGCGAGGCGGTGGTCTCGGTCCATCAAGGGATGCGCCTGACGTATGGGCAGCTGCGCGCAGCGACCGATGAGTTCGCACGCGGGCTCGCCGCACTCGGCGTTCGTCACGGCGACCGCGTCGGGATCTGGTCGACCAATACCGTCGAATGGGTGATCGCGCAGTTCGCGACCCCCAAAATTGGGGCGATCCTCGTCAACATCAATCCGGCCTATCGCTCCTCTGAAGCTTCATACGCTTTACGGCAAAGCGGTGTTTCAGTGCTCCTGGCCCAGGTGCGGCACAAGACGAGCGACTACGCCGGGATCCTCGGCGAGATCCGGGACGCCTTGCCGGACTTGCGCACGGTCGTTTTTATCGGCGATGAAGAGGCTGCGTTCGAAGGCGCGCTCCGCTGGGACGACGTTTGCGCAAGGGCCTCCGAGTTCTCCGCCGAGCGGCTGGGCGAACGGCTCGAGGCGACGCAGTTCGACGAGGCGATCAACATTCAGTACACTTCGGGGACCACGGGGTTTCCGAAAGGCGCGACCCTCTCGCACCACAACATCCTCAACAACGGGTTCTTCATCGGCGAGGGCTGCCGCTATACCGAGCGCGATCGGGTCTGCATCCCCGTGCCGTTCTATCACTGCTTCGGGATGGTGCTCGGCAATCTGGCCTGCGTCACGCATGGCGCGACGATCGTCATTCCCAATTACACCTTCGACGCGCAACTGACGATGGAGGCGGTGCAGAAGGAGCGCTGCACGTCCCTGTACGGCGTTCCGACGATGTTCATCGCCGAGTTGGCCTTGCCGAATTTCAAGGACTTCGACTGCCGCGCGCTGCGTACCGGAATCATGGCCGGATCGCCGTGCCCGGTCGAGATCATGAAGCGCGTGCAGAGCGAGATGCACATGCCTGAGGTCACGATCTGTTACGGCATGACCGAGACGTCGCCGGTCTCGACGCAAACCGCCGTCGACGATCCGATCGACAAGCGGACCGGGACGGTCGGACGCGTCCATCCCTACGTCGAGGTCAAGGTCGTCGACGATCAGGGCCGGATCGTCCCGCGCGATGTTCCCGGAGAGCTCTGCACGCGCGGGTACAGCGTGATGCTCGGCTACTGGAACGACCCCGAGAACTCGGCGAAGTCGATCGATGAGGCGCGCTACATGCACACCGGCGACATCGCCACGATGGACGCCGACGGCTACCTGAACATCGCCGGACGCATCAAGGACATGGTGATCCGCGGCGGCGAGAACGTCTACCCGCGCGAGATCGAGGAGTTCTTGTACGCGCATCCGGCGATCAAGGACGTCTCGGTCGTCGGCGTCCCGGACGAGAAGTACGGCGAGGAACTCTGCGCCTGGGTCGTCCTCAACGCCGGGCTTGACGCGACCGAAGAAGACGTCCGCGCTTTCTGCCGTGGCAAGATCGCGCACTACAAGGTTCCGCGCTACGTGAAGTTCGTCGACGGCTTCCCGATGACGGTGACCGGCAAGATCCAGAAGTTCAAGATGCGCGAAGTCTCAACAGCCGAACTCGGCCTCGAATCCGCCGCCAAAATCGTCACGGCTTAGATTCGACGGCGCGGTCGACTTCGATTCGAAGCCATCGCTAGAATAGCCCGAACGCGCCCAAGACGTCAGTTCCTTTCGGCTGGGGCTTTTCGCGTGACAGGAACGGTGGGCATGCCGACTCGCGGGGGTCGGCCTGCAGATCCCCGGGTTCCGACAGGTTATTTTTTGTAAAGAATAAAGTCTGGCCCACGCATCCTTGAATTTGGAGGTGCCCGATGCCTCGAGATCTTGTGGGTTATGGCGAGCATCCGCCGGTCGTTGAATGGCCTAACGGCTCGCGGCTTGCCGTATCGCTGTGCATCAACTATGAGGAAGGCTCTGAATGGTCTTGGGAGGACGACCAGCGGCACGAGACTGTCGGCGAGGTCATCTCTTCGGTTCCCCCCGAAGAGCGCGATATCACCGTCGAATCGTTTTTCGAGTACGGCAGCCGCGTAGGTGTCTGGCGCCTGCTCGACATCGTCGGGCAGCACGAGGTTCCGGTCACGTTTTTCCTCTGCGGCTTGGCCTGCGAACGGAATCCGGAGCTCGCCAAGGCCGTCGTCGAGCGCGGCCACGAACCCTGTGGTCACGGCTATCGATGGCGCGAAGGCTCTAAGATGACCGACGACGAGCAACGCGCCGACATTGCCAAATGCGTTGCGGCGATCCGGCGTCTCACGGGGCAACGCCCGCTCGGGTGGCTCACGCGTCACGCTCCGAACCCGGCGACGCGCGAACTGGTCGCGGCCGAAGGCGGATTCATTTACGATAGTAACAGCTACAACGACGATCTCCCGTATTACGTGCCTGTCGGAGCCGATCGCCGTCCCTGGCTCGTCGTGCCGTATTCGATGGAAACCAACGATGCAAAAGTCTGGCGCGGATCGATGCTCGGCGTGTACGAGTACGAAGCGTTTCTCATGGAGGCGTTCGACCGTCTCTATTTCGAGAGCAAGTCGGTTCCTCGGATGATGTCGATCGGTCTCCATTGCCGCATGTCGGGTACGCCGGCACGCGCCGGCGTCATAGACCGCTTCATCAAGCACGCGAACCGGCGCGGGGTGTGGTTCGCTCGCCGCGATGAGATCGCAAAATGGTGGCTCGAGAAATGCCCGCCCGGTGCAACCATAGAGAAGGTGGTGTCTCGTGGAAACTGACGCGCAAAGATTGATGGACGACGTTGCGAGCCGTTTGGACAGGCTGCCGCTCTCGTCGTTCTCATACAAGCTCCTCATCATGATGGCGCCCGCGTGGGTAATCGAAGCGTACGACATAGGGATCATCGGGCCTACGATCGCGGTACTCAAGCCGTTATGGAATCCGTCGGCGGGGCAGATCGCTCTCCTCGCCATCGCATCGACGGTCGCGATTGCGATCGGTCTCATCCCTTCGGGGATGCTCGTCGACAAGTTCGGGCGACGCCGCGTCATGCTCTATGGAATCGCTTGGTTTTCGGTCTTTACCGGCCTTGGCGGGCTCAGTCCCAATATTGAGGTGCTCACGGCCTTCCGTTTCCTTGCCGGGCTCGGTTTGGGCGCCGTATTCCCGCTCCCGTATGTCTACATCTCGGAATTCCTGGCTCCGGCTGCGCGCGCAAAATTCGTCGGCTATCTCAACGGCCTGCTGACGGCCGACTACATGGTCCCGCCGCTTACTGCTATATATTTGACGGCGCACTATCCACACGAGATAGCCTGGCGGTATCTCTTCCTGCTCGCGTTCGTTCCGCTCGTGTACTCGTTCATTTTATGGTTCGTGCTTCCTGAGTCTCCGCGCTGGCTCGCGAGCCACGGGAAAAGCGCCGAAGCCCTGACGTTACTGAAACGGATCGAGGACGAGACGGCGCGATCCACCAAGCAGCCGTTGCCCGCGCCTACGCCGGTAGCTGCCGGAATGATGGCGACGTCCGCGACGACGCAGCGCAGCGACATTTTCCGGCCGCCATTCTTGCGGCGCACGGCCGTGGTGTGGCTGGCGTTCTTCGGTTCGCTGCCCGTGTTCTATGTGCTCGTGACCTATGCGCCGACGCTGATGGTGGCGCAAGGGTTCAAGCTCACGAACTCGCTCCAGTTCGTCGCCCTGCTGCAGTTGGCGGGCGGCATCGGTGGCGTCGTTCAGGGATTTCTCGGCGACCGCATCGGGCGGCGCGCGGCGATCGCGTGGTACGCAGCGTTCGGCGTTGCAGGCCTGATCGCGCTCGCGTACGGCAACTCTGTTGCGGTCGTCCTACTGGCCGGAATCGTCGTCGGGTTTTTTGGACTGGGAATCTATCCGGTCGTAAAGATCTACATCGCCGAACAATATCCCACCGTGATTCGCGGCTTCGGGACGGCGAGCGCGGAGTCGTTTGGACGTCTGTTCGGCGGCGTCGCGTTCGTCTATGCGGTTCCGTTCATCGCGGCCGTCGGAGGCACGCAACTTGTCACCCTGATCGTCGCGCTCGTCCTGTTCCTCGCGACGCTCGTTCCGGTGGCGTTCTTTGGACGCGAGACGAAGGGCCGAAGCATCGACGTCATCGATGAAGGGCCGGCCGTGATCCAACGTTCGGCGATGTGATGCGACCACTTCACGTCGCGGGAATACAAACCGGTCCGGGCGGCGAGGACATCGCGCAAAACGTCGCTCGCGGCTTGGGCCTTCTCGAGGCTGCGGCGGCGGGGGAACGGCTCGACTTGGCGGTCTTCGACGAGCTGTTCAACCTGCGATTTTTTCCGGTCGATCGTCTCGATCGATTCGACCAGTACTTCGAAACGATACCTGGTCCGACGACCGAGCTACTCGCTGAAGCCGCGCGTCGGCACTCCACGAACATCGTGGCGGGGATCGCCGAACGCTCCGCCGCCGGACAATACTACAACAGCGCGGTTGTGCTCGACCGGCGTGGTCAGGTCGTCGGTGTCTACCGTAAGACGCACGTCCCGCTCATGGCTGCTCCCGAGGACCGAGCGACGTACGAACGCAATTACTTTCGGCCGGGAGACGACCTACCGATTTTTCAACTCGACTGCGCTACGCTCGGCGTCCTGATCTGCTACGACCGGCATTTCCCGGAGGCATGGAGGACGTTGGCACTACGAGGCGCAGAGATCGTCGCCGTGCCGACGGGCGCGCGAAGCTGGAACAGAAGCTGGCGTTCGGGGATTTGGGAAGCGCTGTTGCGCACGATGGCCTACGTGAATGGTGTTTTTGTGCTCGGCGTCAACCGCGCGGGTATCGAAGAGCGCACGACGTATACGGGCGACAGCATGCTCGTCTCACCAGTCGGCGGCCAGATACTCCAGCGAGCGCAGGAGGGTGCCATAGATTGCGTCGTGGCGGGGGTGATCGATCTCGACGATATCGTACGATGCGCCGAGACGATCCCGTTCCGGCGCGATTTGCGCCCAGATCTGTATTGCAGTGGCTGAAAAAGAGCCGATCGCCGCGCCGGTTTTCCAAACCAAGTCGGCCTACGCGACGTCGATCTTACGGCAGGCATTAGCCGAAGGCCGTTACGTCGCCGGCGAGCGACTGCTGGCGACAAAGCTAGCCCGAGATCTCGGCTTGTCGACGACGCCCGTACGCGAGGCGCTCAGGCAACTGGCGAGTGACGGCCTCGTTGAGATCGCGCCGCATCGCGGCGTGCGCGTCGTCGACATCCCGCTCGTCGATCTCTCCGACGTCTACGTCGCGCGTGCTATCGTCGAGCCGGCTGCGGCCAGGCTCGCCGCCGAACATATCGGGCCCGATCAAATCGCGCGGCTGCGACGCGTGCATGCCGAGTTCATCAAGACCGCATCGGCGCGGCAACCGGACGTGGCGCGCCTACGGAGTTTGAACGAAGAGTTCCATTTCGTCATCTACAGCTCGACCGAATCGCCGCTGTTGCGGCGTATGATCTGTGCGGCGTGGGCAGCTTCGCCGGAAGATACGTTCGGCGTGCTTTCGCTGAAAAAGGCGCGCGACGATCATGGCGAACTGATCGGTGCTTTGGCCGCCGGTAACGGCGCGCGTGCGGAGCGATTGATGCGCGAGCACATCGAGGCCGCAGGCGAAGCCCTTCGGCGTTTCAAGAAGCGCTCTAGGAAGAAAAACCCCACGCAATAGGTGCGGCTCCCCGACTAGAGCCCGAGATATGCGACGCCAATCGCCTGGGGTTTCGGCTCAACTAAGCCTACGGCGCGCGGCCTGTAAGCGAAGCCTCTTTCCGTCGTGGCCGTTCTCCGTGATGGAATGTCGGGACTATGTGGGCGCAGTTTGCCTCGTGTAGGCGTTCGTTCCGTTCGGGCGCCCGAAGAAGCGCTCCGCGTAAAGGCGCGGTTCGCCCACGCTCTCGGCGGTGCACGATTGCCGCGGTTACAACCAAGCTCAGTCTGCTTTCGACTACTGAGGTTCGCTGACACGGCGAGTAGTCGGGCCCGCGCTCTCTCGGCCCTGGCGGGCTACAACCCCAAATACGCCTTGCGGACCATCTCGCTCGAGAGCAATTCGTCGCGCGAGCCTTGCATCACGATACGGCCCGTCTCGAGCACATAGCCGCGCGAAGCGAGCTCGAGGGCGCCGGCGACGTTTTGCTCGACGAGCAATACCGTCGTGCCGCGCGCGTTGATCTTTCGGATGCTGGAGAAGACCTCGGAGACGACGATCGGCGCGAGCCCGAGCGACGGCTCGTCCAACATCAAGAGCGAGGGCCGAGACATGAGCCCTCGGCCGATCGCGACCATCTGTTGCTCGCCGCCGGAGAGCGTCGAGGCAATCTGACGGCGTCGTTCCTTGACGCGGGGGAAGAGCGTATAGACCTCTTCCAAACTTTCGCCGATACGCGCGCGGCAGCGCTTCGGATACGCGCCGAGCAAGAGGTTCTCTTCGACGCTCATGTCGGGCCAAAGCTTGCGGCCTTCCGGGACCTGGGCGACGCCGGCGTCGACGACGCGCGCGGCCGATGCGTGCGTGATCTCCTCGCCGTCCCAGGTCACGCGGCCGGCCGTAGGATCGATCAGCCGTGAGATCGCGTGCATGAGCGTCGTCTTTCCGGCGCCGTTCGCGCCGAGGAGGGTGACGATCTCGCCGCGCTCGACGCGCAGCGAGCAATTTTCGATGACGCGGATTTCGCCGTACCCGACTTGGAGGTTCTCGATCTCAAGCATGCCCGGGCCCCAAATACGCCTCGACGACTTTCGGGTCGCGCAGCGCTTCGTCGGGCGAGCCTTCGGCGATCTTGCGGCCCTCGTCGAGGACCGCGAGCCGCGAGCAGACGCCTCGTATGGCGCGCAGGTTGTGTTCGACGATCACGATCGTTACACCGCGCCCGTTGATCGTGCGCACGAGTTCGAGGGTGCGGTCCGTCTCTGTCGGATTGAGGCCGGCCAGCACTTCATCGAGCAACAAAACTTGCGGCTCGGTCGCGAGCGCGCGCGCGATCTCGAGGCGTTTCTGCCCGGCGAGATTGAGCGTGCGCGCCGCCGATTGTGCGCGGTCGGCTAAACCGCACACTTCGAGCGATTCGAGTCCGAAGGCGCGGGCACGTTCCTGCGCCGGCCGCGGACGCCTTCCGAAGAATGCGCCGACCATGACGTTGTCGAGGACCGAGAGGTTTCGGAACGGACGGACGATCTGGTGCGTGGCGACGACGCCGAGGCGACACACGGCGTTCGTCCGGCGGCCTGAGATCACGGTGCCGCCAAAGGTAACGACGCCGGCGGACGGCCGCATGATCCCGGCGATCAAGCGGAAGAGCGTCGACTTTCCGGCGCCGTTGGGTCCGATCAATCCAAATATCTCGCCTTTGCTCACGTCGAGGTCGACGTCTCGAACGGCGACCAGACCGCCGAACCGCTTCGTGAGACCCCGGCCGCTCAGGATCGCTTCAGTTGCCATCGCGGCCTGCAATCTTCGGACGCCGCGCCGTTGCGACGGACCGGCGCACGAACGCCGTCAGGCGATCGAACATTCCGAGGAGTCCTTGAGGCTCGAACAACACGATGGCGCAGAGTAGAACGCCGAACACCAAGAGGTCGAGGTTGTACTGCGCGAGCAGGGGATTGGCTTCGAGCTGCTCGCGAAGGCCGGTGAAAATCGCCGCACCGAGCAGCGGACCGGCGATCGTCCCGATCCCGCCGATGATCGGCATGATCACAAACGAGATCGAGGTCGAGAATCCGAACGTCGAATCGGGGCTGATGAAGAGGTTGTGCATCGCATAGACGCTGCCGGCACTTCCAAGGACGAATGCCGAGATGAAGAGCGCTTGTGTCTTGGCGACGGTCGTATTCACGCCGAGCGTTTCGGCGGCGTCGGGATCGGCGCGAACCGCCGCGAGCGCGTACCCGAAGCGAGAACGCTTGATCCATGATGCGATCGCCACGGCGCCGGCGCAGAGCACGAGCGCGGCATAATACTGGGCCAACGGCGACGCCACGCCGGTGAGCGTCAAGCCCGATGCGCCGCCGGTCAGCGAACTCCAATTCAGCGCGATCAAGCGCGTCGCTTCACCGATTCCGATCGTGGCGATCGCGAAGTAGGGTCCGCGCAAGCGAAAGGCCGGCGGTCCGATCAACAAAGAGAAGATCGCCGCTAGCGTCCCGGCGACCGGTAGGGTCGCCCAGACCGACCATCCGGCATCGGTCAGGATCGTCGTCGTGTACGCGCCGATGCCGAGAAACGCGGCGTGGCCGAACGAGACTTGGCCCGTGAAGCCGCCGAGAATGTTCCACCCCGTCGCCATCGCGCCGTAGAGAAAGATGAGGAAGAGCACTTCGCGCAGATACTCGGCGCCCGGGAAGACAAACGGAACCGCGAGCGCGACCGCTGCCGCGACGGCCCACGCGATCGACTTAAACACGTCGCAAGCTCCGGAGAAGTCCGGCGATGCCTTTCGGGAAGACGATCAGCACGACGACCAAGAGCACGAATGAGATCAAGTTCTGCAGCGATGCCGGCATAAAGCGCAGACCGAGCGCTTCGGCGAGCGAGAGCGCGACCGCGCCGAACGCAACGCCGAGGAACGAGTCGAGGCCGCCGAGGACGACGATGCAGAATGACTTTAGTTGCAACGCGCGGCCGAAGTCCGGACCGAACGGGAAGATGAGGGCTAAGAGCGATCCGGCGAAGGCCGCGAGCGCGATCCCGATCCCGAATGCGAGACCGTAAACGCGTTCGACGTCGATCCCCGCGAGGTTCGCCGCTTGCCGATCTTGCGCGACCGCGCGGATCGCGCGGCCCAGGTGGGTCCGCGTCAGGAAGAGCTGCAGTCCGACGAGGGTCACGACGCCGGAAAAAAACACGTAGATGCGCGGCCAGCCCAACTGGATCGGTCCGAGCTTTACGGTCGCTTCGACGAATGGAGTTTCGATCGAACGCGTGTCGCCCGTCCAGATCGCGTAGGCGATGTTTTGCAAGATGAGCCAGACGCCGAAGAGGAGGAGCAGGGAGACGATCGGCTCTTGGTCGAGGACGCGCCGCACGACGAGCCGCTCGAGCACGACGCCGAAAACGAAGAAAATCGGAATGACGATCAGTGGCGCGAGCAGCGGGTTGAGGTGGTACGAATCCCATAGCCACCAGGTTACATAGGCGCCCAGCATCAAGACGCCGGCGTTCGCCAAGTTGATGACCTTGAGGACGCCGTAGATGAGCGCCAGCCCGTAGGACATCGTCGCGTAGAGGCCGGCCGAGAGCAGGGCCGAGATGAGGAGCGCTACAGTATCCAGCGCGAACCTCGCCGGCAATGATCAAGGCGCTGATCTTTGACGTCTTCGGAACGCTGGTCGACTGGCGCTCGAGCCTGATCGCGTTCTTCGAAGCGTTCGGCCGCGAACGCGGCCAGTCGGCCGATTGGCCGGACCTCGTCGACGAGTGGCGCGCCGCCTACATACCGTCGATGGAGCGCGTTCGGCGCGGCGAGCTGCCGTGGACAAACCTCGATGCGCTGCACCGGGCATCGTTCGATACGCTGGCCGCTCGTTTCGGGCTCGAAAGCCTGAACGAAAGTGAACGCGAGCGGTGCGCGCGCGCGTGGCATGCGCTCGAGCCTTGGGGCGACGTGCGCGAAGGGCTCGGGCGCCTGCGAAATGTCTTCGTTCTGGCGACCCTCTCCAACGGGAACGTCGCGCTCTTGATCGATCTGGCTCGCCATGCCGAGCTCCCCTTCGACATGATCTTTTCGGCCGAGCTTTTCCATCACTACAAACCCGACGCCGTCGTGTATCGAGGGGCGGTCGAGTTGCTCGGCCTCGCGCCGGCCGAGGTCATGCTGGTCGCGGCGCACAACGGCGACCTCCGTGCGGCCGCGGCATGCGGTTTGCGGACTGCGTTCGTGGCACGGCCCGCCGAGTACGGGCCGCACCAAACGCAAGACCTCATCGCCGCCGATGGATTCGACATCGTCGCGCGCGATCTGAAAGAACTCGCCGATGAACTCTGCTAGGGGCCGGGCACCGGAAGAACCGCGCTGCCGGTCGAGATGTCTTTGGGCCACACGATCACGACCTTGCCGCCCGGCAGATTTTCGGTCACTACGAACGGGGCGATCATCTGGCCGTCCTTTTCAAAGCGGATGTGGCCGCCTGGAAGGATCGTATCGATGATATCGATGTTTCGCAGCGCCTCGGTCACCTTAGTTTTGTCGACACTTCCCGCTTCGGTCATCGCGATGAACAGCGTTCGCGCCGTTTCGTACGGAAGAGCCGCGAACCACTCGGCGTTGTTCTTGGGATACGCCTTCGCCCATTTCGCGTCGAACGCGCGGACCGCGGCATTCGGGATCTGCGAATTCCACCACGCCGCCGCGACGATGTAGTCGACGCCTTCTCCGAGCGCGTCGCGAGCCGCCTTTTCGGGACCCCGGGCGCCGTAGGTGACGTAGGCATAGTGCAATCCGAGCTGCCGGAACTGACGCTGCATCGTGATGTAGTCATCGAGGTGGGCGTCGGACATGAACGCGTTTGCGTTGGTGGCCTTCACCTTTTGGAGAAGCGGCGTGAAGTCTTTGCCGTGCAGATCGAACGCTTCGTTGAGGACGATCTGATAGTTCTTCGGTTTGGCTTTGGCGCGCGCCGAAAGGCCGTCGACGAAATCTTTGCCGTGCGACGTGTTTTCGTAGACGATCGCCATCTTGAGAGGTTTCGGCAACATGCCCTGAGCTTGCATCGACTCGATGAAGTCGCATTCCGAGAAGGCCAGATTTTGGATCGAGCTGAGCAGGCCGAAAACAGTCTTGAAGCCGCGATGATAGATTGCGGTCGCGGCGCCTCCGCCGTTGACGTAGGGGATGCTGTACTGGTTGGGGACGACGGTCTGGGCTTGAACGAGATCGGTCGCATAGCCGCCGAGCATCGCATCGACGTGATCCTGCACGGCGAGGCGTGTCGCGAGGTTGACCGAGGTCGCCGGATCGGTTTTGTCGTCGTAAATGATCAGTTTGATCGGAACCCTGCGATGGTAAGCGCGAAGCACCACGCCGCCTTGGGCGTTGAGCTCGTTGACGACAAGCTCGTAGGCAAGCTTGTAGTACCCGCCGATACGGCTCTCGTCGCCCGTCAGCGGAAGCACGGCGCCGACGACGACTTGGTCTGGGCCGTTGTCGGCGCCGATGCGGACCGGCGTCCCGCCGATGCATAGGGCAAACGCCGCCGCGCAGAGCGCGGCGGCGATGTTGCGTGTGTTCGTCATGGCTAGACCTTTACGGGCGTGTAGTCGGCGCGCGGGCCGATTTTTTGGGACGTGATGATTTTCTCGGCTGCCGTGCTGTCGGGATTCGAGCAAGATTCGGCCGCGTACTCGCCACCGACGGCCGATGCAATCTTGAAGTACTCTTGTTCGCTTGGGCGCTTGTTCTTGGCGACGATAACGCCGGCGTAGGCCTCTTGGACCGCCTGGTGGTCGCACTTTCGGAAATAGGCGCCGCCGGGCTTCAGTGCGTCGTACTTGTGGTTCTCGAAGGTTTCGACGAGTTTCTCCGTGTCGGTCGTTCCGGCTTTGGTGATGCAGGCGATCAGATTTATGCCGGCCATGTACCCCAGGTATTGCCGCCAGTTGGTCGGGAAGTTGCCGGCGGCGCGAGCCTTCAGTTCTTGGTAGAGGGCGGCAGCTTTCGGATTGCCGGGCTCGGCCTCGGGTCCCCAGATGTAGCCCCAAAGCGAGCCGACGATATCGTCGACCGGCATCCCGACCGCGACCTCATTGCCGCACAGGATGCCGCCGAAGGTCATTCGCTTGTTCAAACCGAGCGCGACGGCTTGCTTCGATGAGTTCTGGCAGTCCGGCCCGTAATTGGAGAATACGAGGACGTCGGCATTGGTGTTACGCGCCTTCGTCAGGTACGCGGAGTAATCGGTTTGGCCGAGCGGGTGCAGGTCGGAGCCGGCCTCCGTGCCGCCGTTGGCGAGCAGGATCTTCTTGAGGCGCGCGTAGCCGTCAGTGCCGAAGGCGTAGTCGGCGACGAGGAAATACCAGCGCTTCCCCTTCTTGAGGAGCGCTGGGCCGACGGCGTTCGCGAGCATGGCGTTGGAGCACGTTTGACGGAAGCAGACGCGGTTGGCTTTGGCGCCGGTAATGTTCGTGTCGTGCGTTCCAATGGCGAGGAAAAACACGTTGTTTTCTTCGCACGTCGCGGAAACGGCGAGTCCGACGGCGGATGAAAGGCCGCCGGTGACAACGTCGACCTTCTCTTGCGTGATCAGCCGTTTTGTCTCGGTGGAACCGACGGCGGGCTTCACGGTGTCGTCGCCTTTGAAGAGTTGGAACTGGACGCGCGAATTCTTCTTGTTCCAGTCGTCGACCGCGGCCTCGAGGCCGGTGTGTTGCGACGAGCCGGCGGCGGCGTAAACGCCGGAGAAGCTATCGACGTGAGCGATCTTGATCGTGGCGCCGCCGCCTGCGGCGATGACGTCCTTGGGGGGAGGAAGCGGCATCGCGCCGGCCGGGCGAGTCTCAAGGAGCGGGAAACCGAGGGCGGCCGCTCCGGCGATGCCGAGCGCGCCGGTCCGGCGCAGAAACTCCGCGCGCGGGACATCGGATAGGATGGGCTTGATCTTCATAATGAGTGCATGCTCCTATAGCGAAAAAAGGCGCTTTAGCGAAATCGCGCTTCCGGCATGATAAAACTCCGGCCGGAAACTTCCTCCGAATACGGGAAACCTTTTTAAATGGAACGCGGGACTTCCGGCCCGGCCGCAGGCAAAGTCCCGAAGATCGCGCTGCTCTTGCGCTTGCTCGCTGCCATCGACGAGGGCCGCTTCGGATTCGAAGCGCTCAAGGCACAGATCGATGAAGAGCGCCCCCCGAGCACGCGAACGCTGCGCCGCTACCTCGCCGAAGTCGCCGCGGCCGGCTTTCCGTGGTCCTTCGACCGCGCCGCAGGCGTCTATCGGTTCGAGTACGGCTACTCGCTCCGCAAGCTCCGGCTCTCGAGCGACGAACTCTTCGGATTGCTGGCGCTCAAGGGGATCGCGACCTCGCTCGGCGGGAACATCGGCGCGTCGATCGGCGGTGTGACCGATCGGCTCGCGAAAGTCGCCGACCGCGCGTCGGTGGGGGCGGCGTCGACGCCGGCGGTGCTCGTGCAGATTGCCGATCCGCACCTTGATTCGGAGCACGGCGAAACCTTTCGAACCTTGCAGCGCGCACAACTCGACCGCCAGAGCGTACGCTTCGCGTACGTCGACAAGCGCGGCACCCGCTCGAAGCGCCACGTCGATCTCTACGGATTCGTCGTTTCAGGCGGACGCGTCTACGCCGTCGCTCACGATCGCGGGCGCGGGGCGAAGCGCGTCTTCGCGCTCGACGGAATCTCCGACGCCCGCATCGCGCCGCAACGCTTCACGATGCCGGCCGACTTCGACATCCAGGCTTTTGCGGCGCGCTCGGTCAGCGGGATCATGCACGGCGACGAATCGATTCTGGTCACGGTGGCCTACTCCGCGGTCGTCGCGCGGGCGGCGATCCCCGATCGCGTCGTGCGCGAGCGCGCGGTTGAAGAGCGGCCCGACGGTTCGGTCGTCATCGTGTACACGGTCGCCGATGCCGGTGAATTCGTGCGTTGGGCGATGAAGTGGGGCGCCGAGGCCGAGATTCTCGCTCCGGCCAACGTTCGCGCGCTGGCCGGGAAGATGGCGGCGGAAATTCTCGAGCGCTATAAAAGCTAACGGGGCCCCACGGTTGCCCGCAAGACCCCGCCGACGTGTTTCTGGCACAACCTGCGCGCGTACTCCGATTGCTCGACCCGCATCTCGCCTGCGTGCGGTTCGGTCGCTCGACTGGATGTCCGCCGCGAAGCGGTGTTCCCTTCATATCGACCGCGGTGTCACGTTCGCCGCACCTCATTGCTGAAGTGACCCGACTATATCAAATCGAAAATCACGGTTGCAAGAGCTCAAACCTGCTGCCCACAACGATTCCACAAGAAACTGCGCTTATTCGCCGAAATCCACCGCCTACTCACAGAACTGGAGACTCTACGTGTCACGTCTTGCTCTTATTTTCGCCCTTTCGACGGCCGCGTTCGCGTCGACGATCGGCGTGGCCCGGAGCGATCCGGCCGGCGGCCAACCGGTCGACGGGATCCACTGTGAACGGATGGAGAGCGGCGTCTTCCACATCCATCAGCACCTCGCGCTCTACGATCACGGAAGGCCCGTACCGATTCCGAACGACGTCGGGCGTCCGATCGCTGCGGAGTGCCTCTATTGGATTCACACCCACACGCCGGACGGCCTGATCCACGTCGAATCCCCCGCCTTCCGCTCGTTCCACCTCGGCGATTTCTTCGACATCTGGGGTCAGCCGCTGTCCGCGACGCGGATCGGTCCGGCGCACGTCGCCGCCGGGCAGCTCCGCATCTACCTCGACGGTCACCCCTATAAAGGAAACCCCCGGAAGATCGAACTGACGGCGCACGCCGACATCGTGCTCGAAGCCGGGGCGCCCTACGTCAAGCCCGCGCCGTTCACGGATTGGAGGGGACAGTAGGGAGCGCTAGTTCGCGCTCGGCGGCGGTTCGTCCGGGCCTCCGATCACGATGTACGTGACGATGTCCCACGCGTTGTGGATGCCGATGAAGATCAGCGTGGCGACGCCGGCGGCGAGCGCGAACATTGCATCCACCGGGAATTTCGCGAGCGTGATCGCGCCGGCGAGGATCGCGCCGTAGGCGATGAACGGAAGGATCGTATACCAGATCCAGTCCTCGAGATCGGCGTCGTAACTGTCCAGGCGTTTTGTCAAAGCCGCCAAGCGCGCCACGTACACGACGCCGCACAGCGCGGCAAGTCCGAGCAATATCGCAGGGCCAAGCAGCGAGCGCCACGGGGCGCTGAGCATCGCCGAAACGAATAATGCTGCGCCGAAGTGCACGACCGTAGGCGTGCTGAACGTCGAGATCCCGTCGGGCGCCTTTCGCAGGCGTTCCGACCCAGTGACTAAGGTGATCACGACGAACATGAGCCCGATCAGCGCGCCGGCCGCCGAGCCGGTCAGGATGTAATAGCTCGACCACGGGGCGAGGAGAGACGACGCGCTCTCAGCCATCTATCAAGCCGTGACGCTGAGTGACGCTGCCGCTTCGCGGGCGGCGCGCTCCCCGGTTTGGAGCGCCCCGTTCACGGTGCCGCCTTGGCCGTCATTGGACGTCGCTTCCCCCGCGAAGAACAGCGTGTCGTTGACGGGCGCCGATAGCACCGCGCGCGGGCTTCCGCCGCCGACGGCGACGTAACTGTACGCGCCGCGCGCGAACGGGTCGCGTCCCCAATCGTGCATCGCTCCGCCTTCGAACTCGGTGCGGGCGATTCCGGGCTCGCCGAGCAACGACCCGAATCCGTCGAGCGCGCGTCCGATCAGCTCCGATTCCGAGGCGCCGGCGAGCGCGGTCGCCTTCGGACCGCCGGCCCATGCCACGATCTGCTCGCTCCGTACCGGGAATTGCGTCCAATATGCCGCGAACGGCCGCCCGGTGCAGCGAAAGAATCCCGCGTCACGGTAGCGTCCGTCGCTGACGTGCTCCCAGAACGCCGTCCGAAACACGAGCGCCACCTTGACCACGTGCCCCATCTCGAGGCTTCCGAGCGCCGTGCGCTTGGCCGCCGGGAGGATGGGGTCGAACGCGATCTCGGTCTCGTCGCCGCTCTGTCGCAGGACGCCGACCGGAAGCGTAACGATCGCTGCCCGCGCGCGGATCGTTCGCGGTTCTCCGCAGCTCTCCGCATCGATCGCGACGGCGCCGCGGCGCCACGAAATTCGGCGCACTACCGTCGAGAGAGACGTGGCAACGCCGGCTACGGCGCAGGCGTCGCGCAGCCGTTCGAACATCGGCCCGTAGCCCCCAAGCGGCCGCGCGCTCGCAAAATCGACGCCGGATCGCAACTCGTCCGCGATCGACTGCGCGCTCGCAATCGCCGGATCGGCGGCCTCGAATCCCTCGACGAACGCGCGCGCCAGGTCGACCGTTTCTCGCATCGCCCGGTCGCTGTCGAAGCGCCGCAGAAATCGATCGACGCTCTCGTCGTCGTCGCGCTCGCGCGCCCTCTCTAGGATGGCCGCGGCCGACATCCAATCCTGGTCGTCCCTTCGCAGTTCCCCGTCGTCGCCGCACGTCCACGACTCGCCGGCCGTGTCGACCGCCGCGGTCCCCGCATCGCGAAGCAGGGCCATCGTCTCCTCGGCCCGGCCGTGGATGAACTCGGCGCCGAGCTCGACCGGTACCACAGCCCGCGCCGACGGCAACCACCGCACGCGGCCGCCGATCCGATCGCGCGCCTCGAGCACGATCACGCGCAGCGACCGCTCCGCTAAACTTCGCGCAGCCGCCAAGCCCGCCGCGCCGGCGCCGATCACGATGACGTCTGCGTCCATCTAGGTTTCTACTTCGCCCAAGTATGCCGCCGTGATCTCCTCGTGGCCGAGGAGTTCGCTCCCAGTGCCTTCGATCCGAATCGTTCCGCGTTCGAGGACGTAGGCGTAGTCGGCGAGCGAGAGGGCCTTGCGCGCGTTTTGCTCGACGAGGAGAATCGACGTGCCTCGTTCGCGCTCCGCTGCGATGATCTCGAAGACTTGCTCGACCAGCTTCGGTGCGAGGCCCATCGACGGCTCGTCGAGCAGCAGGGCTTTCGGCTTCGCGATCAGCGCGCGGGCGAAGGCGAGCATCTGTTGCTCGCCGCCCGAGAGCGATCCGGCCGGTAGCTTGCGGCGCGTCCCGAGGATGGGGAAGCGCTCGTACATCGCCTCGAGGTCGGCAGCGGCAGCTTTGCCGAGCCGCGTCTCGGCGGCGACCTTGAGATTTTCCTCGACGCTCATGTCGGCGAGCATGCGCCGTCCTTCGGGGACTTGGACGAGGCCGAGTGCGACGACCGCTTGCGACGAGGCGTGCGTGATGTCGTGCCCGTCGAAGATGACGCGACCGGAACGAATCGCGAGCAGGCGTGAGAGCGCGAGCAGCAAGGTCGTCTTGCCGGCGCCGTTCGCACCGACGATCGCGCAGAGCTTCGTCGTCTCGAGCCGCAGCGAGATTCCGTGCACGACCTCGATCCGCCCATAGCCCGCCTTGAGGTTCTCGACTTCAAGCAGCGCCATCAGTGGGTCCCCAAGTACGCTTCGATTACGGCGGGATCGCGCGCAACCTGAGCTGGAGTTCCTTCGGCGATGACCTCGCCGAAATTGAGGACGGTGACGCGGTCGCAGACCGCAGAGACGAGCGACATGTCGTGCTCGACGAGCATCACGCTCGTCCCGGAAGCGGCGATCCCTCGAATCAGCGAACGCAGCTCGCTCGTCTCGCGCGGGTTCATCCCCGCCGCCGGTTCGTCGAGCAGGAGCACCGTCGGATCCGCGGCGAGCGCGCGCGCGATTTCGAGGCGGCGTTGTTCTCCGTACGGTAGCGTTCCAGCGCGCGTGCGCAAGGCGTGATCGCTCGCGAGCGCGCGCGAGAGCAGCGCGCGGACCGCGTCGTCGCCGAGCGTTCCGGGGCGACGATAGGCGCCGGCCCGAACGTTGTCGGCGACCGTCAAGGCGCCGAAGAGCCGGATGTTCTGATAGGTCCGAGCAACGCCGTTGCGCGCGACGAGATGCGGCGCCAAGCGATCGATGCGCAGGGGGCCGAGCGAGATCGTCCCCGATGCCGGCCGGACGACACCCGTGATCGCGTTGATCAAGGTCGTCTTTCCGGCGCCGTTCGGTCCGATCAATCCGACGACGGAGCCCGGCGCAACGCTCAAACTCACCGCGTCGAGAGCGACGACGCCGCCGTAGCGGACGGTGACGCGGTCGACGGCCAGCGGCGTTGCGCTCACGTGCGCCGCTGCCAGAGTCCGGCGATCCCGCCGGGCGCGAAGAGGATGATTCCGAGCAAGATCGCTCCGGTCGAGACCTCGCGGTAATCGTGCAAGAAGCGCACGAGTTCCGGAAGGACGGTCATCAGGAGGGCCCCGAGCGCGGCGCCGATCGAACTCGTCACGCCGCCGACGACGCACGCGACGAGGATCTGCTCCATCCGCGGAAACCCGAAGTCGCCGGGCGTGATGAAAAAGTTGGCGTGCGCATAGAGCGCGCCGGCGAGACCGGCGACGCAGGCGCCGGCGACAAGCGTCGTCATCCGGACCGCGGAGACGTTGATGCCGACGCCGCGCGCCGCGTTCTCGTCCTCGCGCGTCGCCGCGACGGCGAGCGCGAACTTCGTGCGACCGATGAGCCAGAGGACGGTGCCGACGAGTGCGAGCGTTCCGTAAATTGAGAGCGTGTTGGCGTCGTTGGGTATCCCGCTGAAGCCTTCGGCGCCGCCCGTGACCTTGAGGTTGATCTCGATGATGCGAGCGATCTCGCCGAATCCGATCGTCGCGATCGCGAGAAAGACGCCGCGTAATCGCCCGATCGGCAGCGCGAGGAGCGCGGCGACGGCGCCGGCCGCGAGCGCGCCGGCGAGCGCCGCCTCGGCGAGATTCCAGCCGTAGCGTACGGCGCCGAGCGCGCTGACGTAGCCGGCGATCCCCATGAACGCGGCTTGGGCGAGGGCGAGGCTGCCGGCTCGCAGGGAGATCGAGAGCGAGAGCGCGAGCAGGGCGTTGATCCCGATCTCATCGATCAGCTTCGAGTGTGCCGCGTAGAACGAAATCACGCGAAGCTTCGGTTCCCGAGAAGCGCGCTAGGCGGCGCGCAACGCGCGTTTGCCGAGCAGCCCGGTCGGCCGGAAGACCAGGATCAAGAACATGACCCCAAAGGCGATCGCGTCGCGGTAGCTCGACGAGATGAAGGCGACCGAGAGCGTCTCGACGGCGCCGAGAATGAAGGCGCCGATCACGGCGCCGGTAACGCTTCCCATCCCGCCCAAGATGATGATCGCGAGCCCCTTGAGCTCGATCCGCGAGCCCATGTCGATGCTGACGCTATTATACTGAAGGCCGATCAGAATGCCGGCCGCGCCGCCGAGCGCCGAAGCGATGAAGAACGTCAGCGCGATCGTTCGCTCGAGATCGACGCCGAGAAACGCCGCGGCGACGCGGTCCGAGGCGACCGCGCGGATGCTGCGCCCGAGCGCGGTCGAGCGCACGACGTACGAGAGCGCCGCCATGAAGGCGAGCGCGATTCCGAGCACGATCAGGTCGAGCGCGCCGACGGTCAGTGCTCCGATGTGGAATTCCGCCGTCGTCAGGGCGCTCGCGGCGAAGCGTTGTTCTTCAGGTCCCCAGATGCCGCGCGCGATCCCTTGCATGATGATCGCCGCGCCGATACTCGAGATGAGTGGGACGAGCGGGCCGGCGTTGCGGCGTCGCAGCGGGGCGAACGCGACGCGGTCGAGGAGAATTCCGAGGAGGCCGGCGGCGACGATCGCGATCGCGATCGCCGCGAAGAGCGGAAGTCCCGCGGCGGCCAGCGAGAGCGCGATGAACGCGGCCAGCATGAAGATCGCGGCGTGCGCGAGATTGAGGATGTCGAGGACGCCGAAGATCAGCGTGTAGCCGATCGCGAACAGAGCGTAAACGGCGCCGAGAAATATTCCGTTCGCGAGTTGTTGGACTAGCACGTGCGGCCGGCTCCATGCATATGAGCCTCGACCACGCCTGCGGCTCGCCATCCGTGGCGAGCCTTGTCTGCCTCTCGCCGCCTCTCGCGCATCACGCGCTCCGGCGGCGATTCACACGATCTCGGCCCAAACGCATGGAGCCGTCCACACGATCTTGGCCGGCGTGCACCCGGCCGCCCGCAGCCGACCCGTCCGCAGCACGCTATCTGAACGGAACGAAGGCGCCGTTTTGGACTTCGAGGATTGCGCTCTCCGCCTTTACGTCGCGTGAGGGTAGAAACGAAACGGGGCCGAGGACGGTAGTCACCGGCTTCATTTTACCGAACGCGCTGCAGAACTGATCGGAGCTGGTCGCGCCGCCTCTTACCGATGCCGCGACGATCTGCGCCGCAGCGTAGGCTTGAGCCGCGAACTGGTCGGGCTTGCCGCCGAACTTCTTCGTGTAGCGTTCGACGAAGGCCGCATTGCCGGATTGCGTTCCGTTCACGTAGTAGGCCGCTCCGACGACCACGCCGTTGCCCGCGGCGCCTGCGTTGTCGATGAACTTTTGCGCGTTGAGCCCGTTGCCGCCGGTCATGTGCGCGCCCAGTCCGAGCTGCTTGGCCTGGGTCGCGATCTTGACGCCCTCTTCGATGAGCGCGCCGATGACGAGCAGCTGCGGTTTCTTCTCAGAGATTTTCGTCAACTGCGCCTTGAAATCAACGTCGCCCTTGTGGAAGGTCTCGACGTCGAGGACCTCGATGCCGTCGCTCTTCAGCGCGGCGCTGAAGATGTCGTAGTCGGTCTTGGTGAACTGGTCGTCGTCACCGTAGATGATCGCGGCCGTCTTCACTTTCCATTTCGCTTCCATTTTGACGAGCAATTGCGGGACGACTTGTTCCTCGGAGAGCGAGTCGCGAAAGACGCATGGACCCATCGTCGTGATCCCCTGCGCCGTATTCGAGGTCCCGAGGATCGTCAATTTCTTTTCGACGGCGATCGGATCGGCTTTCTTGGCTTCGCTGGAAAGCGTCGGCCCGATCATCATCCCCGACCCGTCGGTCGTAAACTTCTGAACGAGGTTGATCACCTGCGCGGGGTCGCTGGCGGCATCTTGAACGTCGAATTGCACGCTGGCACCGCCCGCGTCGATCAAACCGGCCTTGAGATCGTCGCCGGCGAGCGCATATCCGTTCTTTTGGGAGTTGCCGTACGCGCCGGCCGATCCCGTGACGTCGGCGACGACGCCGACCTTGACGTTCTTACCGGACATCGGGCCGCCGGCGCCGAGCGCGGCATTCGACCCGAATAGCAACAAGAGTCCGGCACAAAATAGCGATTTCACGCGCACGTTCGTTCCTCCAAAAAACCACCTAAAGATAGCCTCGCGTGGTTCGCAGCCGACCCTCGCAAGGGCCTGCACCAAGCTCCTGCCGCCTTCACGTCAGTTTTCGTCGAGCAGTGGTCTCAGCCAGGTCATGAATTCGCCGAAACGCGCGTCGTTTTCGGTCGAACTCGGCAGCGCGGTAAATACGACGATGACGTAGCGCAAGCCCGACTGGAGTTCGAGAATCCCACCGTCGTGGGAAACCTCATCGGTGTCGCCGGTCTTGTGCGCGAAGCGGTCGCCGGGCGTAAGGCCGGCGCTCAATTTCGTATTCCATTCCTGCAACGCCAACGTTTCCCGCAGCCAAGCCGAGCCGGGGATCGCGTCGCGTGCGACCAGGTCGAACAAGGCCGCAGCGTCGCCGGCCGGATGTGCGTTGCGTCCGGTCGCTTCGGGGTCGGCGATCAACGGGAGACTCCCCGAGAGTTTGCGCCGGATCGCGGTCGCACCGAGCCCCCACTCGCGCGCGAGGGAAGTCGCGCGCTCGCGCCCGATGACGTCGATGAGCGTGTTCGTCGCGACGTTGTCCGAGCGCACGAGCATGAGCCGGCCGAGCTCATCGAGCCTGGCGCGATACCCGGGGATAAGGGGCGATGCGGCGTCGTTCGGCGTCATATTGCGCTCGTCGATCGTGACCTGATCGTCCGGGCGGCAGCTTCCTTCCAGCCACAGCCGCGTGAGTGCGGCGGCGATCGGGACCTTGATCATGCTCGCGGCGGCGAGGGGGGCCTGCGGGTCGACGGTGGACTCGCTGGGCACGGTTCCGGCCCCTTCGATACGCCGGACGATGATCGATGCCAAGGCCAGGCCGTAGCGCGAGGCCGCCTCGCCAAGGGCCGCATCGGAGGGGGTTTTCATCAGATGCAAGCAGGTACTTGCATTACTGAAAGATTTGTGCTATTTTATGCGTGTAAGTACCCGCTCTCAGGGGAAGACTAGGAAGGCAAGATGTCCATTAAGCGCGCGTCGTTCGATTTGCAAGAGCCTCTGGACGGTGAGAAGCTCGCCGAGTTTCGTTCGGCGATCGATCGCACGGCCGCAGCCGGGATCCACGAGGTGACGATCAACTTGGACGGGCTGAGCAAGCTCGACACGGCGGTTATTTCGACGTTGATCTTCGTCTTACGAAAGATGCGAGAGGAAGGCGGCGGTGTCAGCCTTTCGGTCGTTCGGAAAAGCATCCTCGACACGCTCCGCATCACCGGCCTCGACCGCGTTTTCGCGATGGAGCCCGCGTAATGCTGAAGCCGGTTGAGGTTGCGGGGCGATCCTCGGTCGAGGAGACGCGGCATCGCATCTTGACCGCAACGCGGGAGCTGTACGCAGAGAAGGGCAGTCGCGGAACGACGACGCGCGAGGTTGCCGACCGCGCCGGTGTCAACGAAGCCACGCTCTTCCGCCACTTCGGCACGAAGAGTCAACTCCTCAACGAGATGTTGGAGTACTTCAGCCCGGTCGCGACGATCGCGATGTTGCTTGAAGAGGTTCGTGGGATCGAGTCGCTCGAGGTGCAGCTCCAACGCATCGGTTTGGGCATGGTCGAAGCGTTGCGGCAACGCGAGGACCTCATCAAGGTTACGATGGCCGAGGAGGTGGCCAATCCCGGGGGGATCACCTGCGCTTGGCGCACCGTCGCGCCGGCGCGCGCTGCGATCGCCGATTTCATGCGCGAGAAGGTCGAGCGCCGCGAACTGAGCGGCGACTCGGATGCGCTTACGCGGCTGCTGATGTCGTTGTTCTTCGCGTACGTCATGGCGCGCAAATTATGGGGCGACTTCGAGGTTACAACCGAGAACGCCGTCAAGATGATGGTCGATCTTTTTCTGAATGGAGCACGAGTGCGATAATGGCCACCACGATGACGCCGCCGAATCCGCCGGCCGACGCCCCGATCGTTTCGCCGACAGGCACCGCGCCCCCAGAAGAGCGGCGACTCCCTCCGGGTACACGGCCGGTGCTGATCGTCCTGGGCGTCATCGCGGCGCTCGTGCTTTTGCTCTTCCTCATTCGATTTATCGCATACGCGCGGACGCATCAAACGACCGACGATGCGCAGATCGATGCCGACCAAGTCGACGTGACGAGCAAGATCTCCGAGCGCGTCGACCAGATTTTGGTCGACACCAACCAGCAGGTCAAACGCGGAGAGCTACTCGTCCAGCTCGACGATCGGGATGAAGTCGCGCGCCTAGCGCAAGCGCAGTCCGGCGATCAAGCTGCTCGAGCTCAGTCGCGCGCCGCCGCGGCAAACGTTACGCTCACGCGCGATACGCAACAGGCCCAAAACCTCGAGAATAGCGGCGCGATCGCCCAGGCCGAATCGGGGATTCAAAGCGCCGGCGCGAACGCCGAGTCGGCAGCCGACGTTGCTTCCGAAGCACAGGCCGAGCTCATTACCGCACGCGCCGAACTGCAGTCGGCGCGAGACGGAGTTCCCGGTGCCTTTCAGACGATGGCGAAGGCCGCGGCGGACTTGCGCCGGACGCAATCGCTCGTGACGACCGGTGACCTCGCGCGGTCGCAACTCGACGCCGCGCGCGCTGCGTATCAATCTGCACGGTCGGCGTACACGCAGGCGCAAGCCAACGTCGCGGCGGCCTCCGCAAGCGTCTCCGGGGCCGAGCAGAAGGTCGCCGCGCAGGCCAACGCGGCGAACGGCAGTGCTGCGCAGATCGGGATCCAGCAAGGCTCCCTACAGACGGCGCAAGGAAAGCTGGCCGAGTCCTCGGCTCCGAGCCGCGTGACGGCCCAGCAGGCTCAAGCGGATGCTGCGGCGGCGCAGGTTGCGACCGCGCGAGCTCAACTCAAGACCGCACAGGATCAGCTCTCGTACACGCGGGTCCGCTCGCCGATCGACGGCTACGTCGGCGCGAAGAACGTCGAGATCGGGCAGACGATTTCGCCGGGAATCTCGCTGATGACGATCGTTCCGAACGCGGTCTACGTGACCGCCAATTACAAGGAGACGCAGCTCGGCGAGATGCATCCCGGCCAGCCGGTCGACATCAGCGTCGACGCCTACAAAGGCGTCACGTTTGTGGGCCACGTCGAGAACATTTCGCCGGCGTCGCAGAACCGATTCAGCCTGGTTCCGGCGCAGAACGCAACCGGCAATTTCGTCAAGGTGACGCAGCGCGTCCCGGTCCGCATCGTGTTCGACCATCCGGATCCGAAGTATCCGCTACGGCCCGGGATGTCGGTCGAAACATCGGTCAAGGTGAAGTAGCGACTAACGATGGCAGTCGCCAATCCGGCCGCGGGCCCGGCGATAGCGGGCGGCGTCGTCGAGGCGCGGCCGCCGCTTCGCAACGTCGTCGAATACGGGTCGCGCCGAACGCTCATCACGATCGCGATCGTGACCGCGACCTTGCTCGAGATCATCGACGTGACGATCGTCAACGTCGCGTTGCCGAACATCCAAGGCAATTTCGGCGCGACCGTCGATCAGGCGGCTTGGATCGGCACCGGCTACATCATCGCCAACGTCGTCGTCATCCCGTTGACGCCGTGGCTGCAGCGTCGCTTCGGCCGGCGGCAGTACTACGCAGCGTCGATCGGGATCTTTACGCTCGCGTCGATCATGTGCGGGCTATCGGGCTCGTTGGAAGCGCTCGTGTTTTGGCGCATCATCCAGGGGATCGGGGGCGGTGGGCTGATCTCGACCTCGCAGGCGATCTTGCGCGAAACCTATCCTCAGAACAAGCAAGGCGCCGCCGCCGGGCTGTTTGCGATGGGCGTCATCGTCGGCCCGACGATCGGGCCGACGATCGGCGGAATCATCACCGATCAACTGTCGTGGCGCTGGGCCTTTTTCGTCAACGTGCCGCTCGGAATTCTCGCGGTCGTAATCGTGCTCACGATGCTGCGCAACCCCGAGCGCCCGACCAAGATGCCCCTCGATGCGGTTGGGTTAGGCTTGCTCGCCGTGGGGGTCGGATCGCTGCAATACGTTCTCGATCAGGGTCAGCAAAAGGACTGGTTCGACGACGGTTCGATCCTGGCGTGCGCGATCATCGCGGTACTCGGTTTGGTCGGGTTCGTTATCTGGGATATGCATCAGCGCAATCCGATCGTCGATCTGAGCGTCTTGCGTCACCGCTCGGTCGCGGCCGGGAGCATCCTCGGGATGGTGCTCGGGATCAGCCTGTACGGCAGCGTCTTGATCCTTCCGCAGTACGTGCAAGGTTCGCTCGGCTTCACCGCCACGCTTTCCGGCGAGTTGCTCGTCTTTCGGGCCGCGGCCGTCCTGCTGTTCACGCCGCTGGCTGCATTTCTCTCGGGTCGAAATCTGATCGATCAACGCTGGCAGGTTGCGTTCGGCTTCGTGTTGATCGGCATCTCGAATCTGATGCTCGCCGAGGCAACGACGACGGGCTCCGATTTCTGGACGTTTCTCTGGCCGCTTGCGCTCAGCGGGATCGGTCTCGCGCAGATCTTCGTTCCGCTGACCGTGACGGTGCTTGGAGCGGTTCCGATGCGCCAGATCCCCGCCGCCGCGGCATTCTTCAATTTGGCGCGCCAGATGGGGGGGAGCATCGCGATCGCCGTGCTCGTGACGATCCTAGCGCGCGAAAACGCGATCCATCACACCGAGCTGGCGTCGCGAATGAGCCTCTCTCAGGAGCCCGTCGCGAGGTTCATCCAACGCAACGGGGGCATCGAGACAAGAGCGCTTGCGATCAAGCTCAACGGGATGGTGACGGCGCAGGCTGCGGTCCTCGCCTACGCCGACACGGCACGTTTCGTCGCGTTCATTTCGCTCGCGCTCGCGCCGTTGGCGTTCATCTTGAAGCGGCCGCCCAAGCAACTGCCGATGATTCCGGCCGAATGAGAACAGGAGAAGCCCCGTGTTCCACTTGCTGATCCTTGCCTTCGGCGTCGCGCTGACGGCCTCTCCGGCGCCGGCTCCGGTCGCGACGGCGACGCCGGGGATGATCGCAACGCCGGCGTCGACGAACGGCCTCGTTCTGCCGCTCGCGCCGGCGATCGGGCCGATCGTGCACGTCCCCGAGGCGCTGTTGCCGTCCGGCGACGTCGTCGGGACGAGCGGGCCGTTCGTCGGCTTGTCGTTGTCCGATGCAATCGGGATGGCGCTGGCCCGGAACACCGATCTCAGCGTCGCACAATCGAACCGCCGCATAGCCGGCTGGCAAGTCGTCGCGGCCGAAGGCGCCTACGACGTGCAATTCATGCTCGTTCCGAGTTACGCGTTCGCGAAGACGCCGCCGATCAGCGCGTTCGCGGCCGGGCCCGGCGGCGGCCCGATCCAGCAGATCACATCGGGAGTCAACGCGCAGGCGCAGGGCTTGACCTCGACCGGCGGCCACTTCACGTTCGGAACCAACGCGACGCGCACCGATAGCAACAATACGACCAATAGTTTCGAGCCGTTCTATCAGACCGCGCTTTCCTTGATGTACACACAGCCGCTCTTGCGCGGTGCGGCGATCGACGATGCGCGCCGCCAATTGGAGATTGCAAAGATCAACGCCGATCTCTCGAACGAGACGGCGCTGCTGCAGGCCTCGAACACGATTTCGACGGTTCGTAACGCATACTACGATCTGCTCGCGGCCTGGAAAAACGTGGCGATCCAAGAGGATGCGCTCTTGCAAGCCAAGGCTCAGAGCGAAAGCAACAACCGCTTGGTGAAGGCCGGAGGTGCCGCGCCGGTCGACGTCATCGAGTCTGACACGCAGGTCAACCTCCTTCAGGATAACGTGTTTTCGGCGATCCAGAACGTCGCCACGCTGCAAAATCAGCTCAAAACGTTGATCTTGAACGATCCCGCCGATCCGGTTTGGACTGCGAACCTGGTTCCGGTCACGCCGCAATTCGAGGCGCCGCCGGAGCCGAGCCTCGACGACGTCATGCTCGCGGCTCTACGCGCGCGACCGGAGGTCGGCCAACTTCGCGAACAGATGCGCGGGGCCGATGTCAACGTGCGCTACTCCAAGGATCAGACCAAACCCCAACTCGACCTCAACGTCAGCGCTTCGGAGAACGGCTTCGCCGGCGCGACGACGAATCCGACTCAGAGTCCGCTCCTGGGGGCGACGATCGACGAGTTTTCGAGCATCAACCAGTTGATCGCGCGCGCGAACGCGACCGCGCCGGCTGGAACGACGCCGCTGCAGCCGCTCCTCTTCCCCTCGCTCTCGTCACCCCCGTATACGGTCGGTGGTCTGGGTCAAGCATATGCCAGCATGTTCGGCGGACGGTATCCGCAGATCGAGGTCTCGGCGACGCTCGGCTTCCCGATCCGCAATCGCGTTGCGGAGGGGAACTATCAGGTCGCGCTGGAGCAGCGCCGCCAACTGCAGATTCAAGAGGTCGCGCTGATCCAACGGATTCAGACCGAGTCGCGCAACGCGTTACAAGCCTATCGTAGCGCCCGCTCGCGCGTCATCGCGGCGACTGCGGCGCGGCAGGCGGCGGAGCTGGTCGCAGCGAGCGAACTGCGCAAGTTCAGGGCCGGCAACTCGACGACGTTCCTCGTGCTGCAGCGTCAGGTCGACCTGGCGAACGATCGTAATCGCGAGCTGCAAGCCCAAACCGATTTGGCCAAGGCGCTCGTCGAACTCGATCGCGTCACCGGGAATGCCCTGGCGAACAACAACGTCGCCGTCAAGCAGGTCGGCACCGCGCCGCTCGGCGCTACGCCGAGATTGACGCCATAAGGGCGGGACGTGGGCCCGACTGCTTTAGCCACGCTTCGAACTCTTCGGCCGGCTGCGGCTTGCCGATGAAGTTCCCTTGTGCGACGTCGGCGCCGAGTCGCGTGACCTCGTTCCAGGTCGCTTCGTTCTCGACGCCTTCGATGACGATATCGAGGCCGAGTTTATGGCCGAGATCGATCGCCGCACCGACGATCGCTGCGTCCTGGGGATCGTCGAGCATCCCGGCTATGAAGGTGTGGTCGACCTTGAGTTCGTCGATCGGATAGCGCTTCAGCTGCGCGGGTCCGGTGTATCCCGTCCCGAAATCGTCGATCGAGAGCCGCACGCCGACCGAGGTGAGCCGCTCGAGGAATTCGGCGGCATGCTCGGGCTCGCTGCTGATCGTCGCTTCGTTCAACTCGAGGCAGAGTTGCGCCGGCGAGACGTCGTTGAGGGCGAGCAGGCGCGTCAGCGTGCTCGGCAGGCGCGGATCTTGAAAATCGTGGGCCGAGAGATTGACGGCGAGGCGCACTTCATGTCCGAGGCTGCGCCAGCGTTTGATTTGTTTGAGCGAGGTGCGCAGCACCCAGTCCGTGACCGGGCCCATCATCCCGAGCTCTTGCGCGAGCGGAAGGAAAGCGCCGGGGGAGAGGAGTCCACGATCGGGGTGGTTCCAGCGCAAGAAGGCTTCGACGCCGATCACGCTTCCGGTCTTGAGACCGATCTGCGGCTGATAGCACAGGACGAGCCGGTCGGAGGCGATCGCGTCATGGAGGGCAGTCGCGTTGCTCAAGCGGCGTTGCGCCTCTTGGTCGTCGGCGACGGAGAACACCGAGATGCTGGACCCGTTGCGCTTGGCGACGTACATCGCGATATCGGCTTGACGCAGGAGCGTCGCGGCGTCGGTCTCTTCCGAGGAGACCGCGATTCCGAGGCTCGCGCCGACGACGAGCGTTTGGCCCGCGATGCGGTAGGGTGCGACGAGCGACTCGACGATTCGTTCGGCGACGGCGGTCGCGTCGCTGACGCCGTGCCTCGGAAGCAATACCGCGAACTCGTCGCCGCCGAGCCGCGCTACCAGGTCGCCGTCGCGCATTTTCATTTTAAGCCGGCTGGCGACTTCGCAGAGCAGCGCGTCCCCCCAATGATGGCCGAGCGCGTCGTTGACGTCCTTGAAGCGATCGAGGTCGATGAACAGCACGGCGAGCGGACGGCTCGACCGGGCGGCCATCGCGAGCTCGTCGTCGAGTTGCGCCCGCAGCTGCTTGCGATTGGGTAGGCCGGTCAGTGGATCGCGCAGGGCCAGGCTGACCAGCGACTGTTCGGCACGTCTACGCTCGGTGACGTCGCGTCCGCACAGGACGATTCCGTGAACCGCATCGTCGTCGAGAGAGTTTCGCACGGTAACTTCTAAGAGGCGCGGCGTTCCATCGGCATGCCTGATGCCAACCTCGATGCGCCGGCCCTCGACCTTGGCTCCGCGCAACGCGCGAGCGATGAGCAACCTGAGGCGTCGCAGCGACGCCTTGTCGAGATTGGGTAGAAGCGCTCCGGCCAAGACCGCTTCGGGTTCGTAGCCGAGAACGGCGAGATGAGACGAGCTTGCGAAAGTCGTGCGACCGTCCCGGCCGAGGACGACGATCAGATCGGATGCGTGCTCGGTGAGCGCCTGGAAGCGGCGCTCGCGATAGTTCAAGGTTCCGCTTTGTTCTTTCACGCGGCGCGCCAGCTCGCGCAACCGTCCGATGACCGCCGCGACGATCCCCTGAACCAACATCACCGTCAGGATCAGCGGCGTGCTCGTTTCGACCTGGACCGTGCGCAGGATCGCCGCGTCGAATCCGGCCGCGAGGAACGCGGCGAAAACTCCGGCCCACATGCCGAAACAATAGGCGACGACGACGACGGCGAGCCAGGCGATGACGATCGCGAGCGATGCCGCCGGGCGCGCGAACGCAGGCGACCACAGCACGACGGCGGTGTCGATCGCCGTGATCCCGATCACCAGGAGCAAGGGCCAGAGAGATTTTCTCCCCACCGATGGGTGGTCGGAGCGTGTTCCTCGTCGCTTTAGGTTATGGCTCTCCCCTGGGCTAAATCGTTCGGCCGCGCAGCCTTCCGGCGGCGAGCCGGTCGACGAGCCAGGTAAAACGCCCGTCGGCCGGATGCACGATCTGAATCGGGCAGCCGCTCGGATCGTACGGCCCCTCGAGCGCCGCCGCAAGTGCTGAGCTCTTCTCCGCTCCGGCGGCGGCGATCACGACTTCGCGGGCGGCGTTGATCACGCGCGGCGTGATCGTCACCCGGTGGCTTGCGAACTTGGCGACGTACGGCGCGCGAACGAGGAGCGCATCGTCCTCGAACGGGTCGCCTCCGGGAAAGAGCGAGGCGGTGTGCCCGTCGGGTCCCATCCCGAGCAATATCAGATCGAAGACGGGGTTCGGACCGAGCTCGGTCTTGAGGATGTCGGCGTAGGCTCGCGCGGCCGCACTCGGCTCGTCTTCGCCGCGGATGCGAAAGATTTGCGCGTCGGCGATCCCGAGCGGTTCGAAGAGCGCGTTGCGCGCCATCTTATAGTTCGATTGATCGTCGCTCGGCGGCACGCACCGTTCGTCGCCGAAGAAGAAGCGCACCCCGGACCAGTCGAGCGAGTTTCTCAGCGGCTCTCGCGCGAGCAGCGCATAGGCGTCCCTCGGCGTCGAGCCGCCCGACAAGGCGACGTCGAAGCGCGCGCGGCCGGCGATCGCGTCGCGTCCCGCGTCGACGAATCGGTCGGCGAGCTCGTGGACGAGGATCGCCGCGTCTTCGACGACGACCAAGCCCGCGCGTGAGGGATGGGGTTCGTTCATCGCATGAGGCCGCGGAGCGTGGCGAGCGTCGCTTCGAACATCTTATCCGCCCCGGGAGCGAGGATCGCGCGCTCGATGAGCGAGGTGCTGCTTACGGCATGTAGCGAGACGAGCCACGGCGGTCTTGCGTTCGCGCCCTCGACCGAAAGCCGCACGACGCGCTCGCCGCAGAGCGTCGCGGCGTATGTCGAGTGGTCGCTGCGCAGCGTGACGCGCAAGATGCGCCGCTGCTCCCCGTTCTTGATGCGTTCGAAGGACAAGCTCCGACCGTCGCGCGTTCGGAACGTGTGCGAGTCGAGCGCTTCCCAAGCGATCCGGCTCCCGATCCAAGCACCGAGATAGAGTGCCTCGGCGGCCGAGCCGCTTTCGATCTCCACGGCGCTGAGTGCGAACAGATCGGCGCGCAGGGCCGGGTCGTCGAAAAATTGTGCGATCATCTCTTGCCACGGCGCAAGCCGGAGGAACGCAAGATCGTGCAACGCGACGTGGGGATGTCGCTCGGCAAACGTGCAAAGCTCGGCGAGCGTCTCCTCGTCGTGCGCTTTTCCGGACGAATCGATGACGACCACATCCGCGTTTTCGGCCAATCCTAAGAACGTGCGGCTCTCGAGCAGCCGCGCGCCGCTCCACCACAGAACCGTGGGAATCTCGCGAATCGTCAATTGATGCGCCGTGGCAACGATACTCTCATGGTCGAGTGCCGCGATGCCGAGATCGAGCCGCTCGTTGCGGATCGTAGCGCCGGTTCCCTCGCTCGACCCGCACGAAACGTCGACGCCCTTGATCGCGTGGGTCGAGTCGAGGACGATCATCCGCGAAGGGTGTTTTTCGGCGATCCGTTCGGCGCGTTCGAGGACCCAGCGGCGATGCGCGTCGTCGTCGATGAAGACGACGAAGTTCATCGTCGCCGCCACCGCCGCACCGGGGCCGGCGCCGGCTCGGCTCTTGCAGAGGCGCTCTAGGATCGAAGCGACATCATCGAGCGTGTCGACGTGAACGGGCATCGTAGACGCTAGGCCTAGATACGACGCCAGGTGCGGCCGTCGGCGGCGAGGAGCGCATCGGCGCTCGACGGCCCCTGCGAGCCCGAGGGGTAGTTCGGGAAGTCGGTTGCGACGGAACCGCGCCAGTCCTCGAGGATCGGCATGACGATCTGCCACGCTGTCTCGACCGCGTCCCAGCGCGTGAAGAGCGTCGCATCGCCGCGCATTGCGTCGCCGATCAGGCGCTCGTACGCCGGGGCGGAGACGACGCCGAATCCCGTCCCGTAGTTGAAATCCATCGTCACGCTGCGGATGTGCATCTTCGGTCCGGGGATCTTCGCGTTGAAGCGGATCGTGACGCCTTCCTCGGGCTGAATCTTCATCACGAGCGCGTCGGGCTCGATCGTATCGCCGGTCTCGCCGAAGATGCGGTGAGGGATCTGCCGGAAGTTGATCGCGATTTCGGAGTACTTGCGCGCCAACCGCTTCCCGCTGCGCAGATAGAAGGGGACGTCGGCCCAGCGCCAGTTATCGATCAGGAACTTTACCGAGGCGTAGGTCTCGGTATTCGAGTTCGGGTCGACGCTCGGCTCTTGGCGGTAGCTCGGCAGCCCCTTGCCGTCGATGACCCCGGCTCCGTACTGGCCGCGCACGGCGACCTTCGAAACATCGGCGCCTGCGATCGGCCGCAGCGCCGAGAGCACCTTGTACTTCTCGTCGCGGATGTGGTCGGCGCTCGGCGAGATCGGCGGCTCCATCGCGACCAGCGCGAGGAGGTTGATGACGTGATTCTGGATCATGTCGCGCAGGGCGCCCGCGTTGTCGTAGTAACCGCCGCGACCCTCGACGCCCACGGTCTCCGCAGCGGTGATCTGGACGCAATCGACGTAGCGGCGGTTCCAGATCGGTTCGAAGATCACGTTGGCAAAGCGCAGCGCCATGATGTCCTGCACCGGTTCTTTGCCGAGATAGTGGTCGATGCGGTAGACCTGCCGCTCTTCGAAGACTTTGATCACCTCGGCCTGCAGCGCGCGCGCCGAATCGAGATCGGTGCCGAACGGCTTCTCGATGATGATCCGCGACCAACCCTGCTCCTGATCTTTAGGACCGAGCTTGGCAGCGCTCAATTGGTCGATGATCTTTCCGAAAACCGAGGGCGGCGTCGAGAGATAGTAGAGGCGGTTACCCTGCGTCCCGAGTTTTTTGTCGTTGTCCTCGAGTTGCGCCCGCAGCTTCTTGAAGGGCCGCGGATCGTCGAAATCGCCGCTGACGTACTGAACGTGCTGCGCGAAATCGGACCAGAGCGGATCTTTGGCGGGGCCGCTGCGCGAGAATTGGTCGACCGCATCCTTCATCTGCGCGCGAAAGTCATCGTCGGAGAGATTGGAACGCGAGAAGCCGACGATCGCGTAGCTCGTCGGGAGCAAGTTCTCGAGGCGCAGGTTCCACATCGCCGGAATCAGCATGCGTTTCATGAGATCGCCGGTCGCACCGAAAAAGACGATCGTGCACGGGTCCGTCACGTGATCGGAGCTTAGCCCTTCGCGCAGCGGGTTGAGGACGTGTCCGTCGCTCGCGGGCGGCGCTCCGGGTTGCGTCAGCATGTGCGCCCGACGAGCCTATGCGTGCTCGAGCTCATGCCGGACGGCATGCCCGCCGAACTGATTGCGCAGTGCGGCGATCACCTTGGCGCTGAACGACTCGTCTTGCCGCGAGACGAAGCGCGAGATCAGCGACATCGTGATCACCGGCGCCGGAACGTTTTCATCGATCGCCGCTTGGACCGTCCAACGCCCTTCGCCCGAATCCTCGACGTAGCCGCGGATGTCTTTGAGCATCGGGTCTTCTTTGAATGCGAGCTCGGCGAGCTCGAGCAGCCAGGAACGAACGACGCTACCGTGCAGCCAGAGCGCGGCGAGCTGGTGCAGGTCATAGCCGAATTCAGACTTCTCGAGGATTTCGAAACCCTCGCCGTAGGCCGCCAGCATCCCGTACTCGATTCCGTTGTGGACCATCTTCGAGAAGTGCCCGGCGCCGCTTACTCCGACGTACGCATAACCGTCTTGCGGCGCCAAGGTCAGGAAGATCGGCTCGACGCGCTTGACGGCGTCGGCGTCGCCGCCGACCATCAAACAGTATCCGTTCTCGAGTCCCCAGATGCCGCCGCTCGTGCCGGCGTCGATGAACGACACGCCCTGCGCTTTCGCCTTCGCGTAGCGAGCCTGCGAGTCGCGGAAATTCGAGTTCCCGCCGTCGATGATCGCATCGCCCGGCTTTAGCAGCCCAAGCAACTCTGCGATCGTGTCGTCGGTCGGTTTGCCGCTCGGGACCATGATCCAAACCGTCGTCGGCGCCGGCAACTTCGCAACCAGATCGGCGAGCGACGTCGAGCCTATCGCGCCTCCCGCCGCCGAGGTCTTGACGGCGTCGGGATTACGGTCGTACACGGCGACCTGATGTCCGCCGCGCAACAATCGCGTCGTCATGTTCGCGCCCATGCGGCCAAGGCCGATCATCCCGAGTTGCATCGTGTTTCTTTCCTTACTTGACGCGTTGGTTTAGTGTCGAGGCTCGCACGCCGTCTGCTCGCGGGAACGCTGACGATTTTTCCATCCTGGAAAAATCGTCGCTTTACTGCTCCTCGCTCTCGCGCGTCCCGCGCTCCGCTCGTCGTCAGAAATCCCGCTCCGCAAACGGCATGCGAGCCCCGACCATTAAACCCTCGTCGCAAGCGCGTCATCAACGGCGTCCGAGAGTTTGGCGAGTCCCGCGGCGACGGGGACGGTGAAGTGCAAGCGCGCGCCGCGGCGGCTGCGCTGGTCGAGCGATTCGAAATCGCCGAGCGATTGGGCGCGCTGCAAGGTCTTGAATGTGAACATCCCCGGGATTGGGAGATCGATCGTCGGGTCGTACGTCAGTTGGAAGAAGACCCCGGTGTTCGGGCCGCCCTTGTGGAGCTGGCCGGTCGAGTGGAGGAAGCGCGGACCGAAGCCGACCGTCGTCGCGACCTTGAGCGCGTTGCGCACTTTGAGGCGCAGGTCGTGGAGGGCAAGCTGGTGCTCGTCGTTCATCTCGATGTAGGCGGTGAAGGCGACGTAGTCGCCGGGCTTGACCTGCGCGAAGAGTGCGCCGAGCGCTGCAGGCAGATCGTTGCCGAGCGTGACCCCCTTCGATCCTGAGAGCGGGACGATGTCGGCGACGCCGGTCGTGCACGCCGGCGTCGGTTCGCTGAAACGCCCGCTCTTTTGGAACTCGGCGAGGAGACGCTTGGTGTTGTCCTTTGACTCTTGCACGTTCGGTTGATCGAACGCGTCGATCCCGAGGACCGCGCCGGCCGTCGCAGTCGCGATCTCCCACAGTGCAAATTGCGCGCCGATGTCGAGACGGTCGCGCATCGTCAGACGAATGACGGGGTGGCCCGCCTTTCCGAGCAGCTCGAGACGCGTTTCGATCGCATAGTCGTCCATCTGATTTTGGAAGTGCTCGTTCGGCGTCAGCCCCTTGCCGACGTAAACGAAGACGCGATCCGAGCCGTAATCGTGCGGCGCTCCAAGCGTCTCGCCCTCGATCGGGATGATCCCCGTTCCGTTCTTCCCGGTGCTCTCGGCGATCAGTTGCTCGGCCCACGTCCCGAACGCGGCGACCTCCGGATGGGTGACGATCGTGAGTTTGTCGCGACCGGCTTGCGCCAGGGCGGCGATCGTCGCGCCGAAGCAGACGCCGATCGCGTCGCCGACGTTCGTCGTCCGCGCGTTGGAATGGAGCACGCCGATCCCCCGGTGGAGTAATTCGCGGACATCGTAGCCGGCGATCGCCGCGGGGACGACTCCGAAATACGAGAGTGCGGAGTACCGGCCGCCGATGTCGGGATCGTTCGTAAAGATTCGGCGGAAGCCGTGCTCCTTCGCTTCGGTTTCGAGTTGCGTCCCGGGGTCCGTGATGGCGATGAAGTGGCTGCCGGCCCCTGCGGCGCCGACCGACTTCTGAACGCGCTCGTAGAAATAGTGGAAGAAGGCCTCGGGCTCGGTCGTCGTCCCGCTCTTGGACGAGACGATGAAGAGCGTGCGCGCGAGATCGATCGACGACTCGAGCGTCTTGACTTGCGCGGGATCGCTCGAGTCGAGAACGTGGAGTTCGGGATAGCCCGGCGTCTTCCCGAACGTATGGCGCAGCACGTCGGGGGCGAGCGAGCTTCCGCCCATCCCGAGGACGACGGCATGAGTAAACCGCTTCGCAATCTCCGCAGCGAACGCCGTGAGGTCGTCGAGTCCTTCGAGGACACGCCCGGGGAACGTGAGCCAGCCTAAGGCGTGGGCGATGATCGCGACATGCTCCGGGGCGCTCGACCAGGGCGACGGGTCGCGTTTCCAGAGCTTGGCCAGAAAGGCGCTCTCGGCGAGCTTCGCGACGACGCCGTCGACATCGAGCTTCGCATCTCCGAGCGACGCGTCGAAGGTCCGGTCGTTGCGCGCGAGCGACGCGAGTTTGTCCTCGATCGCCTTGAGCATCGCGTTGTAGGAGTCGGCGAACGATTTGACGCCTTCGAGCTGCAGTTGCTCGGTGACGTCGTAGAGCGAAATCTGCGCGCTCGCAAGCGCGGCCAGCGTGGCGCGCGCGCCATCGAGGTCCTCCCCGATCGAGTTCGCGCGAATCTTCCCGTGATCGAGCAGATCGTCGAGCGTCTGCGGCGGCATCGTATTGACCGTCTGCGGCGCGACGACGTTTTCGACGTACATCAAATCGGGATAATTCGGGTTCTTCGTGCTCGTGCTCGCCCAGAGCGGCCGTTGCGGGCGCGCGCCTTTGGCTGCGAGTTTCGCAAAACGTTCGCTCGCGCACAGCGCTTTGAAGTGCTGATAGGTCATCTTCAAGCCGGCGATTCCGGTTTTGCCGAGGAGGGAACGGAGTTGCGACTGGCCCTTCTCGATGCGCTCCTCGAGCAGGTTGTCGACCTTCGTGTCGATGCGGCTGACGAAGACGCTCGCAACCGAAGCGACGCGATCGACGGGTTGGCCCGCCGCCACGCGCCGCTCGATCCCGTCGATGTAAGCGTTGGACGCCGCTTCGTAATGTTCGACCGAAAACATCAGCGTGACGTTCACGTTGATCCCACGCGCTATCGTCTCGGTAATCGCAGGGATGCACGCCGGCGTCGCAGGGATCTTGATCATCACGTTCGGGCGATCGACGGCTTTCCAGAGACGCTCCGCCGTCGCGATCGTTCCCTCGGTGTCGTTCGCGAGCAGCGGAGAGACTTCGAGGCTGACGTAGCCGTCGCCGCCGGTGGTCGAATCGTAGAGCGCGCGGAAGGCGTCCGCGGCATGGCGGATGTCCTCGATCGCGAGCGCCTCGAAGACCGCATTGGGATCGGAGACTTTGCCCGCGAACGAGCGCAGTTGCTCGTCGTAATCGTTGCCGGCGCCGATCGCGCGCTCGAAGATCGTCGGGTTCGAGGTCATCCCGCGCAGCCCGAGATCGATCAAGCGCTGCAATTCTCCCGAAGCGAACATGCTGCGACGGATGTTGTCGAGCCAGACGCTTTGGCCGAGTGCGGCAAGCTGTTGGACTGGGTTAGCCACGTGCGAAGACTCCTTAAACGATGATTGAGATCAGGCGGTAGTCAGGAGCCGGGCCGCCTTGGCGGCGACGTCCTGCGCGGTAAAGCCGAAGGCTCGCGCGATGTCGGCGGCCGGTGCTGAAGCTCCGAAATGATCGATCCCGATCGCGAGGCCGCGGTCGCCGATCCAGCGATCCCATCCGAACGTGCTTCCGGCTTCGATCGAAACCCGCGCGCGCACCGAGGGCGGCAAGACCGAGTCGCGATAGGGCTCGTCTTGCGCCGCGAACAGCTCCATCGAAGGCATCGAAACGACGCGGGTCTTGATCCCTTGCGCTTCGAGGATCAGCGCTGCTTCTGCTGCAAGCGAAACCTCGGAGCCCGTAGCGATCAGGATCATATCCGGTTGGCCGTCGTTCCCGGAGAGAACGTATGCGCCGCGTTCGACGGGCGCCTGACGATCGCCGAGATAGGGCACCTTTTGACGCGTCAGTACGATCGCGGTCGGTCCCTCGTGGTGCACGGCGAACTTCCAGGCGCCGACGACTTCGAGCGCATCGGCCGGCCGGACCGTCGTCATGTTCGGCGTCGCGCGCAAGGTCGCGAGCTGCTCGATCGGTTGGTGCGTCGGCCCGTCTTCTCCGAGGAATACGGAGTCGTGGGTGTAGACGAAGACGACTTTGCCCTTGTTGATCGCGGCGAGCCGGACCGACGGCTTCATGTAATCGAGAAAGTTGAAGAAGGTCGCGGTGAATGGGACGAGTCCGGCGTGCGCCGAGATGCCGTTCGCGATCCCGCCCATCGCGTGCTCGCGCACGCCGAAGTGCAGGTTGCGGCCGGCGTACGAACCCGGCTCGAAATCGTCTTTCTCCTTGAGGTAGGTCTTCGTCGACGGATCGAGGTCGGCGGAGCCTCCGATGAGTTCCGGCAGGTCGCCTGCGATCGCGTTCATCACCGTTGCCGCCGACTCGCGCGTCGCGACGTTTCCGTTTTCCTCATTGAAGGAAGGCCAGTTGAGTTTGGCCGGGAGTCGTCCGGCTTGGGTGCGCTCGAACTGCGCCGCGAGGTCGGGATTCGCGGCCGCCCACCCGAGGAAGGCTTCGTTCCACTGCGACTGCGTCGCCGCGCCTTTGCGGCCAACGTCGCGCCACCATCCCAGGACGTCGTCGGGGACGTAGAAGGCGGGCTCCGTCGGCCATCCGAGCGTCTCTTTGGTTTTCTTCACGTTCTCGGGGCCGAGCGGTTCGCCGTGGGCCGCGAACGTGTTCGCGCGCGGCGAGCCGTACCCGAGGATCGTGCGAACGGCGATGAACGACGGACGCGGATCGGCTTTCGCGGCGACGATCGCGGCGTCGAGTTCGGCGACGTCGTTGCCGTCGTCGCGCTCGACCCGTTGCGTGTGCCAGCCGTAGGCGGCGAAGCGCGCGACGCAGTCTTCGGTGAACGTGACCGACGTCGGTGCGGCGAGCGAGACGTGGTTGTTGTCGAAAAAGACCATCAGCTTACCGAGCTTCAGGTGGCCGGCGAGCGAAGCGGCTTCCGACGCAATGCCTTCCATCATGTCGCCGTCCGACGCCATGCAGTAGGTGTGGTGGTCGACGACGGTTTGGTCGCGGTTGTAGACGGCGGCGAGATGCGCTTCGGCAATCGCGAGGCCGACGGCGTTTGCAAAACCTTGACCGAGCGGTCCGGTCGTTACCTCGACGCCCGGCGTTACGTGCAGCTCGGGATGGCCGGGCGTCTTGCTGTGGAGCTGGCGGAAATTCTTGAGGTCTTCCATCTCGAGGCCGAGCCCGGTCAGGTAGATCAATGAATACAAGAGCGCCGAACCGTGACCCGCGCTCAAAACGAAGCGGTCCCGATCGGGCCAATGCGGGTCGGCGGCATTGAATTTGAGGTGACGCGACCAGAGCGCGAACGCCGTCGCCGCGGCGCCGAGCGGAAGACCGGGGTGGCCGGAGTTTGCCTTCTGGACCATGTCGATCGAGAGGCAGCGGATCGCGTTGATGCGCTTTTCGATGTCCGGCGAGTTCACGAGGTCCCCCTGAAGCAAGGCTGGCAGCACCCGCGGCACGTCCGCGTCCGGCTCGCGCGGGTATACGCCGCATCCGTGCGGCTTCAGCCGTCGGTTCGCCGTAGCGTATTCCGTTCCCCGACGGCGGTGATGTGGGATGGATTACTCACAGGGAGAACAAGCGGCCATGGACCGAGAGCAGCTCGAGCGGCGGATCTACGCCCTGCTGAACGACCCTTCCGACCTCAAGGGCCGGGCGGGCGCGGCGGTCGACGACGTGATCGCGGCGCTCGACGTCGGCGCGCTGCGGGTATCTGAGCCGCATGGAGACGGCTGGGTCACCCACCCTTGGATCAAACAAGCGATTCTGCTCTACTTTCGCCGGCTCGACGTCGTCCCGGTCGGCGCCGCGCCCGGCGCCGCCCCCGAACTGCGCGGCGAAATCCCGAGCTACTACGATAAGCTGCCGACCAAGCGCAACTATGCCGAACTCGGCGCGCGTTGCGTCCCGCCCGGCGTCGCGCGATACGGATCGTTCATGGGACGCAACTCGATCCTGATGCCCGGCTTCATCAACATCGGCGCCTACGTCGATGACGGCTCGATGGTCGACACCTGGGCGACGGTCGGTTCGTGCGCGCAGATCGGAAAAGACGTCCATCTCGCGGGCGGCGTCGGGATCGGCGGCGTCCTCGAACCGCCGCAGGCGCAACCCGTGATCGTCGAGGATGGCGCGTTCGTCGGCTCGCGTTGCATCGTCGTCGAGGGCGTCTTCGTGGGCCGCGAAGCCGTGCTCGGGGCGGGGACCATTTTGACGGCGAGCACCCCGGTCGTCGACGTGCGCGGTGCAAAGCCCGAAATCACGCGCGGACGGATCGCGCCTCGCTCGGTCGTCATCCCGGGGACGATTCCGAAATCGTTTCCCGCCGGTGAGTTCGGTACGCCGTGCGCCTTGGTCATCGGAGAACGAACGGATTCGACCGATCGCAAAACCTCACTCGAGCGCGCGATTCGCGACTACGGCGTCTCCGTGTGAATCCGATTATTGAAAGCGTCCCCGCGTCCCTGATCCGCGCTTTGCACGCGCGGCGCAAACCGACGTCGCTCGACATGGGGCTCGGCGAGCCGTCATTGATGCCCGACATGAGGCACTTCGAAAAAGCGCTCGCATGGACGCGCGAGAACGGTTGCCGCTATTCGCCGAATATCGGCTTCGAGGATCTGCGCGCGGCGATCGCCCGGCACTACGGCTACCCCGGGCTAGACGACGCGGGCAACGTCTGCATCACCACGGGCTCGCAAGAAGCGGTCTACATCGCGATCAAAGCGCTGCTCGATCCGGCGCAGGACGAGGTGCTGATCGTCGAACCGCTCTTCAACGTCTACGACAAGATCGCGCAGGTCGAGAAGATTCCGGTCCGGCGCGTCGTGCTCGGCACCGAGACCGGCTGTGCGTTCGATGCCGAGGCAATCTTGGCCGCGGTCACGCCGCGGACGCGCCTGATCGTCGTGTGCTCGCCGTGCAATCCGACCGGGCGCGTCATGACGCAGGGCGAGGCGAAGAAGCTCGCCGGCGGCCTGCTCGCGCGCCCCGGTCCGCCGGTCTACGTCATGCACGACGAGATCTACCGCGAGCTGACGTTCACAGACGACTTCTGCGAATTCGGCAAGATCTATCCGCACACGATCGCGATCAACTCGCTCTCGAAGAGCAATGCATTGACGGGCTTACGCTTGGGTTGGCTCTTCGCGCCGTCGGATCTCATGCCGCAGATCGTGAAGATGCACGGCTGGGTGACGTCGTGCGCGAGCACCTTTGCGCAGCGCGTAGCGCTCGAGGTCTTTGCAGCCAACGATCTGGCGACGCAGCGCCCGTGGTACGTGCGGCAGAAGGGTCTCGCGCTCGCGGCGGCTCGCGAAGCCGGCTTCGAGGTCATCGACCCCGACGGCGCGTTCTATATTTGTTTGCGGGTCGGCGTCGGCCTCGAAGAAATGGTTCCGTTCGCGGAGTCGCTGATCGACGAGCTCGACGTCATCGCGATCCCGGGCCACATCTTCGGCGCCTCGCTCATCGGTTGGCTGCGTACGAGCTTCGTCGGACCGATCGACGACATTCGTGAGGCGTACCGCCGCATCGCCGAACATGCGAAGACGTTCGAGTTGCTTCCCAGCCGTCCCGGACTCCCGCACGGTGACGGACAAGTCCGGTAGCCGGCCCAAATCGGCATCTTGGGGAGTCGCAGCGATGTGCGCGCCGGATCTGCGAAAAATGTTCCCGGAGCGCACCGACCGGGCACCACGTGAGGATGGCTCAGGGCTTGGATGACGTCAGAGCGCGTTATCTTTGCGGGATCGCCGCCGTGCCGGCGCGACGCTATGAGCAATGCGCTGGCCAGGTTGCGTGCTGCCTGGTCGCCTTGCAACGGGAGCTCTTTCCCCGGCCCGTAAATGGATTTGCGGATCCACGTACATTGATGTGGGAGCGTCGATGAGTCGTAGCCGCGGTGCGCCGCGGACAATAACGAAGCCTCGCTAAGCAGCAGCACGCCCGCGGCGCTGCAAACGAGCGCACCCCGCACGGGCGGACCAAAGTACACAAAACCGTTGAGGGTTCCCGCGATCGCGCGATTTTTCAATGTGGCGAAATCAGAGGTCAGATCGGGGCGTACGATCTGCGACGCCGGGAGATGTTCGAGCATCGCAAGCGCTTCGGTGAAGCATGTGGCTTGCGCAGATCGTTCGGCCGTCGCGTCGTGCATGATCCCGATTTCACGATAACCAAGCGTCTCGATTACGTAGGCGACGGCGAGGCTTTCAAGCGATGTTCCCCCTCCGCTCATCGGCATGGAAACCGCGAGCTGGGGTTTGATGCTTGTTTTCACCGCCGCGCAATGATCCGGTGCGGATGCGATAGTTAAGAGAGGCAGTCCGGTTTTTTCAGCGGCCGCGGCGTCAGCGGCGGCCGTCTCTTCTGTGAGACCTCCAATGGCGACTAGGATATTCGGATCTGCCGCAAGATCTTTTATGATTCTAGACGCGTGCGGCGGCAGGACCGAAGCGTCGACGCCTTCGTCTTGATGCGGATCTCGGTAAGCGCCGAGGGCCGAATCTTTCACGAGAAGATTGACTTTCGGCATGCCCGGCTGCGATTGCAGCGACTCGGTCACTTCCGTGAAACTCTTGAGAACGAGCAATCCATCGGCGCCGGCGTCACCTGTCAGGGGCAGCTCGACGCCGATCTTGATCGCGTGTCCGGAAGGCGATGTCGATTTCGACGGCATGACGGCGCAGGCCGAAAGGACCACGCTCATAACGAACACGGCCCATAAGACCCCGAGTCCGGCGCGGTGCGTCAGCGCGCGCTCACTCGGACGGAGCCTTCGATGGTTGCTCCGTCTGCGCCGGGCCGATCCAAACCGTTTGAACGTTCACAAACTCTTGTATTCCATGCGCAGATAGCTCGCGCCCGTAACCGCTGCGTTTGACGCCGCCGAACGGGAGGCGCGGGTCGCTCGCGGTCATCCCGTTGATGAACACGTTGCCGGACTCGAGGCGCTCTGCCAGCTTCTCGGCCCGCGCGATATCGCGCGTCCATAGGTTACCGCCCAGGCCGAAGCTCGAATCGTTCGCGAGATTGATCGCGTGCTCGGCGTCGCGGGCGCGAATGACGGCCGCGGCGGGGCCGAAGGTCTCTTCGCGAAAGAGCGGCATCGCATCGGTTACGTCGCCGACGATCGTCGGCTGGTAGAAGAAGCCGGGGCGATCGACGCGCTTTCCGCCGAGCACGACCTTTGCGCCGCGCGCGACGGACTCGTCGACCTGGCGCTCGATGGCCTCGCGCAGGTCCTCGCGGCGAGCGGCCCGACCTGCGTCGCGCGATCCGTAGGATCGCCGACGACGAGTTCTTTCGTCTTCGCGACGAAGCGCGCGAGAAATTCGTCATAGACCGGCGACTCGACGATGAAACGCTTCGCGGCGATGCAGCTCTGCCCGGCGTTTTGGAATCGCGCCTTGACCGCCGTCGCTGCGGCCGCGTCGAGATCGGCGTCGGCGAGGACGATAAACGCGTCGGAGCCGCCGAGTTCGAGGACCGTTTTCTTGATCATCTTGCCCGCGACGGAGGCGACGGCACTTCCCGCGCCCTCACTGCCGGTAAGCGTCACCGCGGCGATACGGTGATCGCCGACGATCCGATCCATCGCGCTGCCGGGGATGAGTAACGTACTAAAGACGCCGCGCGGCGCGCCGCAGACTTCGAATATCCGCGCGATCTCGAGCGAGCATCCGGTCACGATCCCCGCGTGCTTGAGGACGGCGACGTTTCCGGCCATGAGCGCCGGCGCGGCGAACCGAAAGACTTGCCAGTACGGAAAGTTCCACGGCATGATCGCGAGGACCGCACCGATCGGCCGGAATGCGACGTAGCTTTTCGCGGCGCTCGTCTCGACCGCTTCGTCGGCCAAAAACGCGGCAGCGTGTTCGGCGAAGTAATCGCACGCCCACGCGCACTTCTCGATCTCGGCCTCCGCTTCGACGATCGGCTTGCCCATCTCGAGCGTCGCGATCTCGGCGAAGGAGGCCTTGAATTTGCGCAGGTGCGCCGCAACGCGGCGCATGAATTCGCCGCGCCGTTCGAAACCGAGCGCGCGCCACGCCGGAAACGCTTGCGTCGCGCCGGTGAGGATGCGCTCGACCTCTTCGTGCGAGTGCGGCGCATGTTCGTGGATCGGCTTGCCCGTAGACGGATTGATCGTGTGGATCGCGTCTTTCGCGATAGTCGTACTCATGCTAGCGTCTTACCCCTTCGGGAGCGACTCCACCGCGATGCCAAGTTCGTGGGCGACGACGTCTAGGGCTGCCTTTCGCGGAAGAAGGCCGATCAGCTCGCAATTGTCGACGGCGACGCCGGCGCGGGCCGCACGCATCTTCACGAGGGCTACGACGCGATGAAGCGGCGTCGCATCGATATCGGTAATGTTACACGAAATCTGGACGCGGTGATCGTCGAGTTCAATCCCGAGCACACGCAATGTGCGCAACCCGCCGCCGCGTTCGCGCAGAGATCGCGCAATCTCTCGCGCGAGACCGAGATCGCCACTACGCAGATTGATGTTGAACGCGATCAGCGGTTGACGCGCGCCGATCGCGATCGCCCCCGCGCTCGGATGGACGGCGATCTCGCCGACGTCGGGTTTGCCGCCACGATGGCCGCGCTCGACAAGTCCTTCGAACTCGCCCGCGCGCACGTCGGCAAGGTGACGCCGCTTCTCGCTCGACGCGGCGTGCCCGTAGAAGATCGAGGGAACGCGCACGGCATCCCAAATTTTATGCGCCGCTTCGCGAGCCACGGCGGCGGCATCGTCGAGACTCGCATCGCCCAGCGGGACGAACGGCAGCACGTCGAGCGCCCCGATCCGCGGATGCGCTCCGCGGTGCGTGCGGAGATCGATCCGTTCGGTCGTGAGCCGCGCGAGCGCGACCGCAGCGGCGAGGACCGTGTCACGATCGCCGAAGAACGTGAAGACCGAGCGGTGATGAACGTCGTCGCTCGTGCGGTTTGCCAGGGTCGCGCCGGCGGATTCGATCGCCTTCGCAGATGCATCGAGCACCGCGACATCGCGGCCCTCGGAAACGTTGGGGACACATTCGAAGAGCTTCACATCTAGGGAACCTCTGAAGAACCCGCTGAACCGATCGCAACGAGCATTTGCGCCGCAGATCGAGGAGCGAGGAGGGCGCAATGCCAGAGCGTATTGTAACCGACGCAGCGACGATGAGATGCGGCGTAAATGCCGTTGCCCGTAGGGTTTGGGCGGCGCGGCCCCATCTGCGTCGTCGCCGGCTCGGTTACATACCTCTGAGGGTATGCGCCCTCGCCGGCTCCTCGCATCTCCGGCCGCGGCGCTCCAAACGATCGATGCATGGGGTTCTTCAGAGGTTCCCTAGCCCAACGTCTCGGCGATCGCGGAGGCGATGTCCCCGACGGCGATGACGCCCTTCTCATCGCCGTCGCGCGCCGGTCCGGGCGGCGCGACGATCGTTTTGAAGCCCACCTTGCGCGCTTCCGCGACGCGCCGCGCGCGCTGGGAGACCGCGCGCACCTCACCCGACAACCCGAGTTCGCCGAAGGCGACGGTCGCTGGGGGGAGCGCGGTCCCGCGAAACGCGGACGCGATGGCGAGCGCGATCCCGAGATCGGCTGCCGGTTCGCCGATCCGCAAGCCGCCGGCGACCGAGGCGTAGACGTCGTGCGTTCCAAGATGCATCCCGGCGCGGCGCTCCAAGACGGCGAGGATCATCGCGAGCCGCGCGCGATCGACGTTGGCGGCGAGGCGTTGAGGCGTTCCGTACGACGTTTCACCGACGAGCGCCTGAATCTCGACCAGGACCGGTCGCGACCCGACGATGCTCGCCACGACGCACGAACCGCTCGGTCGCGTCCCGGCACTCGAGCGGCCGAGAAAGAGTTGCGAGGGGTTGCGGACCTCGTGCAAGCCGCGCTCGTCCATCGCGAAGACGCAGATCTCGTCGACGCTCCCAAAGCGGTTTTTGTGCGCGCGCAAGATGCGGTAATCTGCGCCGTTGTCGCCTTCGAAATAGAGCACCGTGTCGACGAGGTGTTCGAGGAGTCGCGGTCCCGCGATCGCGCCGTCCTTGGTGACGTGGCCGACGATGAACGTCGCGCAGTCGGTCCGTTTCGAAAACGACATCAACTCCGTCGCGCACTCGCGCACTTGCGCGACCGACCCCGCGGCCGATTCGACGTCCGGCAGCGCCATCGTCTGAATCGAATCGATGACGAGAACGCTCGGTTTGATCTTTTCGAGCGCGTCGAGGATCGCGCGGAGATCGGTCTCGGCGAACAAGAGCAAGTCGGCGCCGACGCCGAGCCGCTCGGCGCGAAGCTTGGCTTGTGCCGCAGACTCTTCACCGCAGACGTAGACGGTCGGTCCGGCCGTCGTCGCGAGCGCAGCCGCAATCTGCAGCAAGAGCGTCGACTTGCCGGCGCCCGGCGGGCCGCCGACGAGAACGAGGCTGCCTGGAACCACGCCGCCGCCCAGCAGCGCGTCGAACTCGACGATGCCGGTCGAGATACGCGCGACGCGCGCCGTCTCGACGTCGCCGAGCCGCACCGGCGCCGCGGGTCCGAGCGCGCGTGCGGCACGCGAACCGTTGCCCGGTCGCGACGGTTTTACCGGCGCCGGCGCTTCGGCAAAACTATTCCACGCTTCGCACGCCGGGCAGCGCCCGAGCCAACGCGTCGACTCGTGACCGCACGCCGAACAGAAGAACACCGACCGCGCTTTGGCCATCCGCGATCTTTATTTAGAAGAAGGATGGCGCTTGGCCTAGGTAGCTATGGGACGACGGCATGGCTGGTTTTGCGCACGTAGCTATAGACGGACCCGCGGGGAGCGGGAAGACGACGGTGGCTCGCGCGCTCTCGCGCCGGCTCGGGATCCTCAACCTCGACACCGGGGCGATGTACCGCGCGCTCGCTCTGGCGGCGCTGCAAGGCGGGGTGCCGGTCGACGACGAGGCGGCGATCATGCGTCTCGCGCAAGTGCGCCCGATCGACGTCGCGCTCGACCCCGAGTCTCCCGAGGGCTTTCGGATCTCGATCGGCGGCGACGAAGTCGGCGAAGCGCTCTACCGGAACGAAGTCAGCACGATCGTTTCGATCGTCGCCGCCTATCCTGGGGTTCGCAGGCTCATGGTCGACCGGCAGCGCGCGATCGCGCAGAGCGGCTCGGTCGTGATGGCGGGCCGCGACATCGGCACGGTCGTCCTCCCCGACGCTCCGGTAAAGATATATCTCACCGCATCGCTCGAAGCGCGCGTCGCTCGGCGGCTCGCCGAGCTCGCGCAACAGGGAACGAGCGTCGATCCGGTCGAGCTGCGCGCGCAGATGCTCGAGCGCGATGAGCTCGATGCGCACCGAAGCACCTCGCCCCTACGTCCGGCGGACGACGCGCTGCTGATCGATTCGACCGACTTGAGCGTCGATCAGGTCGTCGAACGCGTCGCCGCCGCGGTCGAGGCGGCGACCGCGACCCGTTGAGCGGCTTTTACGCTCTCGCGAGCGCCGTTTGCCGGCTTGTGCTCCGGGTGGGCTGGCGCTTTCGCACGGTCGATGCGGATCGGGTCCCGCCGAGCGGGCCTCTGATCCTCGCGGCCAATCACGTCTCGTATTTCGATCCCCCGGCCCTCGCCTGCGGGCTCCCCCGCCCGATCCACTATATGGCGAAGGCGCAGCTTTTTCGTATCCCGCTCCTAGGGACGATCATTCGTTGGTGCTATGCCTACCCGGTCGACCGGTCGCGCGGGGACGTCGGGGCGATCAAGCGCTCCGTCGAGGTTCTTAGAACGGGCGCGGCGGTCGGGGTCTTTCCCGAGGGGACCCGCAACAAGAGCGGGACCGTCGTGCCCCAAGGGGGCGTGGCGCTCCTCCACCAGCTCTCCGGGGCGCCGATCGTCCCCGCCTACATTACGGGTACGGGAGCATGGCGGCGCTTCCACCGAATTCAGGTGATCTACGGCGAGCCGTTCCGGCTCGCAAAACCGGGGGAGAAAGCGAGCCGCGAGGACTTGGCGAAGTGGACCGGTGAGATCATGGGACGGATCACGACCTTGCGGGAGAGACTCGGTGCAGATTAAGAAGGCCAAAACCCAAGGGTTCTGCTTCGGCGTCGCCATCACGCTGAAGAAGGCCGAGGAGACGGTCGCCGCCGGCGGCAGGGTGACGACGCTGGGGCATATCGTCCACAACCCGCAAATGGTCACGGAGTTCGAAGAAAAGGGGCTGCGCAATGCGCACTCCGTCGACGACGTCGAGGAAGGCGCACTGTTTGTTCGCGCCCACGGCCTACCGGTTGAAGTTTTCGAGAAGGCGGCGGAAAAGGGTCTGACGATCGTCGATGCCACCTGTCCGATGGTCACCAAGATCCACGTCCAAGCCGAGCGGCTGCGCGGCGACGGCTACAAGATCATCGTCGTCGGCGATCCGAACCATCCCGAGGTCAAGGGGACGCTCTCGCACGTGCCGGGCGCGTGGTGCATCCAAACGAGCGACGACATCGACAAGCTGCCGCGCGCGAGCAAAGTCGGCGTCGTCGTGCAGTCGACGTGGTCGGGGACCGGCTTCACCGAGATCGTGCAGAAGCTCGCCTCGAAATACTACGAGGTGCGCGCCGTCAATACGATTTGCACCGACACGCACAACCGTCAGTCTGAGGCGGCGCAACTCGCGCAAGAGGTCGAAGTGATGGTCGTCGTCGGCGGCAAGACCTCGGCGAACACCAAGCATCTGGCCGATCTGGCGGCGGCTCGGGGCGCGCGCTCGTATCATATCGAGGGACCCGACGAACTCGATCCCGGCTGGTTCGAGGATGTCGAGGTCGCCGGCTTGATGTCGGGCGCATCGACGCCGGGCTGGCTCGTCGATCAGGTCGAGGCCCGCATGGAGGCGCTCAGCCGTCGAGCTAGTTAACCTCATCGAGGCGCACCTCGCGCGGACGCTCGAGCGCTATCGCGGATCATCGCCGATATACGAGATGATCCGCTATCATTTTGGGTACGACCGCGATGGAAAGACGAAGGCGGGGAAGCGCTTGCGGCCGCAACTCTTGCTGCGCACCGCGCTTGAAGAAGGCGGGACGGTCGAACGCGCCCTCGACGCCGCGATCGCAATCGAGATCCTGCATAATTATTCGCTCGTTCACGACGACATCGAAGACGACGACCGTCTGCGTCACGGGCAAGCGACGGTCTGGGCGGAATTCGGACGAGCCCACGGGATCAATGCGGGCGACGCGCTTTGCGCCCTAGCTTACCTAGCGCTCTTGCACGACGACTGCAAAGTCCCCCGCGCGCGAGTTCTCGAGATGCTGCACGTCCTTCACGAAGCGAACTTGCGGATGTGCGAAGGTCAAGGGATCGACATCAAGTTCGAGTCGCTGCCGATCGTGACGATGGATCAGTATCTCGAGATGATCTCGGGAAAGACGGGCGCGCTCTTCTCGGCATCCTGTCAACTTGGCGCGATCGCCGCCGAGTGCACGCCGGCGCGCGTGCGAGAATACGCGCGGCTTGGCCGAGCGTACGGGCGGGCCTTTCAGATTCGTGACGACGTCCTTGGGACGTGGGGCGCCTCCGACGTGACCGGAAAGCCGTCCGGCGCCGATATCGCGCGACGCAAGTGGAGTTTTCCGGTCGTATGGGCGCTTGGGACGGCGCCGTCGGTCGATCGGGAGATCGTCGCGACCGCCTATGGCCGCGGGGGGACGCTCGATGCCGCAGAAGTCGCGCGAACGATCGCTGCGCTCGATCGGCTCGAAGCGCGAAGCGCCGCCGATGAAGCGCACGATCGCGCGCTAGCCGAAGCCGATGCGTTCGCGCGCAGCGCCGGGATCGATCTCGGCCGTTCGATTCGCAACTTCTTAGCGGAAGGAGCGCGTCGTGTTGCGTAACTCGGGCCAAAACGACCAGCGGCACCGCACATGAGCATAGTCCGACAGGCTCCTGAACTCAGCGAGCAGCGCAGGACGCTGCTCACCCTGGGCGCGATGCTCGCGGCCGGCTTGTTCGTGCGGCTCCTGTTCATCGGCGCCGGCGGCTTTCAGAACGACGTCACGACCTTCGAAGCCTGGGCGCTGACGCTGGCCGACCACCCGATGCGAGAATTTTTCGCGAAGGCCGGCTTCGCCGATTACCCGCCGGGCTACATGTACGTTCTCTGGATCGTCGGTCATATCTACCGGGGCCTGGTCCACAACGACCCGAGTTACAACGTCCTCAAGATCTTCGTCAAGTTGCCCGGGATCATCATGGATCTGGTCGATACGGCGTTGATCTTCGCGATCGTGCGCCGCTTCGCGACGACGGCGTGGGCGTTTGGTGCCGGCGCGCTCTTCCTGTTCAACCCGGCGACGATCTTCATCTCGGCCTTTTGGGGACAGGTCGATTCGGTTTCGGCGGGCTTGGCGCTCGGAGCGATCGTGCTCGTCTTCGACGCATATACGAAGCCCGGCAGGCCGGCGACGCTCGCGCTCGCCGGCGCGTGGGCCCTCGTCACCGCATCGATTATGATCAAGCCGCCGGCGATCGTGCTGGTCCCGCTCTTGATCGCGTTTCCGTTTACGACCGGCGACCGGACCGGGGTCGGATCGCGGCGGTTGATCGCGAGCGTCTTCGGCGTTCTCGCGAGCCTCGTTCTCGCCTATATCGCCGCGGTGGGGTTCCACCCGACGCTCAATCCGATCGACGAATTTGCCTGGTTGTACGGGCGCTACCAATCGGCCAGCAGCGTTTACGCCTACAATTCGGTTAACGCGTTCAATTTGTACGCGATGGTCCACCATTTTTGGGACTCGGACGGACAGCTGCTGCTCGGATTGCCCCAGTACGTTTGGGGCGTGCTGCTCTTTTTGGCCGCGACGGCGCTCGTCGTCTCACGCTATATCCAAACGCGCGAGCCGACGGCGTTTCTAGAAGCGGCGATGATCCTCTCGCTCGGCTACTTCATCTTGCTGACGAGGATGCACGAGCGCTACGTCTACGACGCGTTTGCGTTCGTCATCCCGCTCGTAGCGCTGCGGCGGCGCTACCTTTGGGCCGCGCTCATCCTCTCGGTCACGTTGCTCGCGAACCTCATATACTCGCTGTACTACCTGCACGTCATGAACGACAAGATCCCGAACCTCAACCCGACGGATCTCATGCCGTTTATCAGCCATCCGATGTCGATGCTCAACGTCGCGGTCTTCTTTTATCTGGGCTTTGTCTTCTTGGGTGCGGGTTCGGATCCAGTCGAACGGCTCGATGTCACAAAACTCTGGCAGAACGTCAGCAACCCGGTGCGGCACTGGCTTGCCCCTCGCGAGGGGTTGAGCGCGATGGTCGGACTCGATTGGCTGATCGCCGGCGCGATGACGGTTTTCTCGTTCGTCATGACCTGGGCCGGCTATCGTTATCCGCCCGAGAAGATATTCGACGAGATCTATTACGCCCGCGCCGGCAACGAGTACCTGGCGCACAAGGACATCTTCGAATTCACGCACCCGCCGCTGACGAAATTGATCATCGCGGCCTCGATATGGCTCTTCGGCGGACTGCACGGCGGGGGTGATACGTCGGCGGGCTGGCGCTTCCTGAACCTGGTCGTCGGCGCGGTGATGGTGCTCGCGATCTACGTCCTTGCGAAACGCGTGCTCGGCTCTACGCTGTTCGCCTCGATCGCCGCGGGTTTCTTGCTCTTCGACGGGTTCCATTACGTCCAATCGCGGATTGCGACGCCCGAGATCACGGTCGCACTCTTTTCGCTCTTGACGCTGTACGCGTTCTACCGGTTCTGGATCGCGAGCCAGGTTCGCGTTGCGCGCTGGGTTCGGTTCGCCGAGCAGCGACTGTTCCCGCTATATGAGATCGCCGGGATGGCGGTGCTCTCGGTTGTCGCACTCGTCTTAGCGTGGTTCATCGCACGCGCGTGGGGCGGCACGTGGTTCGTCGCGACGGCGATCGTGACGTTCCTCTACTTCGAAGCTGCGTTCTACGTGCTGGTGCGAGTGCTTGCGCCGCGTCTGCGCGGCGCGCCGATGCTCGTTTCGTACGCTGAGGGCTCGCGTGTCGCCGACGGCGTGCTGGAGACGTTCGACGGCGGACGCGTCGGGAAGAGCGGAGCAGTCGCCGGCGAGGCGACGGCGCGGGATAAGAACGGGCTCGTCTACACGGACGAACAACTGCGCATCAAGTACGCCCGCAACGGCGAAGTCCGCTACCAGACGCCGGAAGGCGACGCGACGTTCGCGTCCTCCGGTACGATGCAGGCGGGTGACGCGGTCGTCGATGGGCGATACGACGGCCCGATTTGGCTCGGAGTTCTCGCGATCTTCGGCGGTTGTTTAGCGGCCTCGAAATGGAACGGCCTGTTTGATTTCTTCGTCGTCTGGTTTTGGGTCGCGATCGTCGTGTCTCAGCCGTATTGGACGCCGATCCGGCGGTTGCTCGGTGCGCAGCTCGCGAAGCTGACGCCGGCGACGTGGGGGAATCCGTTCGGATTCTCGATCGACGTCGTCGTCGCGACGATGCTCGTCGTCGCCGCGACGATCTACTTCCTGACCTACATCCCGTATTTGAGCTTGGGGAAAACGCTCGGCGGCCACGTGCTCGGCGATCTGATCGCGTTGCAGCAGCAGATGTACGAGTACCACGCCACGCTCAAGGCGACGCACCCGTACGGGTCCTCGTGGTGGCAGTGGCCGCTGCTCTTGCGCCCGATCTCCTACTATTACCACGATTTCCGCGTGGGGGCCGCAGCGCAAAACGGCGCCGCTTGTTGCGTCGCCGAGATATTGGCCTTGCCGAATCCGGCGATCTGGTGGCTCGGGCTCATCTCGGTGCCGTACATTGCGTATCTTGCCTGGCGGGAGCGCAACAAGGGCTTTGCGATGCTGGTCACGGCGTATTTCTTCCAATGGCTGCCCTGGATCGCTTCGCCGCGCGTGGCGTTCGAATACCATTTTCTTCCGAACTTGGCGGTCATCTGTATCGCCGACGCCGCGCTGCTCCAGCGTATCTGGAACCGTGCACGGGGCGACGAGAACCCATGGGCATCGCCGAGGCTCGTCGTGTACGGCTTCTGCCTAGTCGCGTTCTTGACGTTCGTGTTTTTCTTTCCGGTTCTCTCGGGGATGCACGTCAGGTGGCAAGACTGGGATGCGCGCATGCTCCATTGGCTCTTCCGAAACAACCAGTGGGTATAGAGCCCGACCCGGAGGCATCATGACAGTCGCCTTGCGCTTTTCCGTTCCCGCCGCGTTGCTCGTCGCTCAAATGACCTCCGGGCCGGGACTCTGATGTCCGGACATTCGAAGTGGCATAACATCAAGCTCCGCAAGGGCAAGGCCGATGCGCAGCGCGGTGCGCTGTTCACCAAGGTCTCTAAGGAGATCATCCTGGCGGTGAAGGGCGGCTCGCCCGATCCCGAGGCCAACTACCGCTTGAAGATGGCGCTCGAGAAAGCGCGCGAAGCCAACATGCCGCAAGACACGATCAAGCGCGCGGTCGCGCGGGCTACCGGTGCTGAGGGCGGCAAGGAGATCGAGGAGATCCGTTACGAGGGGTATGGACCGGCCGGCGTCGCCGTGATCGTCGAAGCCGCGACCGACAATCGCAATCGCAGCGCCGGCGAGTTGCGCTTTCTGTTCGGCCGCCACGGCGGGACGCTCGGCGAATCCAACAGCGTCGCTTGGATGTTCGAGCAGCGCGGCTTCATCGAGGTCGAAAACGGGAGTCTGGACGAGGACGCGTTGACCGAAGCGGTGCTCGTCGACGGCGTCGTCGACGTTCGCTATGCAGTCTCCGAGGGACGCTCCGAGATCGTCACCGAACCGGCGGCGCTCGCCGCCGCTCGCGAGCGGCTCTCGCAAGCGGGTCTGCGCGTGCGTTCGATGATGCTCGGCTTCGATCCGAAGCAAAGCTTGCGTCCGAACGACGATCAGGTGCGTAAGGTCGTCGATTTTCTCGAGGAGTTGGAAGAACACGAAGACGTCCAACGCGTCTTCTCGAATGCCGAACTCGACGCCGCACAGCTCGCAGCGCTGGCGTAAATAGGTAAGGTTCCCTAAGCTTGAAGATTTCGCGCAGCGCCCGCTGGGTGACACGCCAGGACTGGTTCCTCGCCATCGCGCTCGCATTCTTTGTCGGCGTCGTCGTGTGGTTCGGCCGCGCGATCGTCGATTTCATCCAGCCTTCAGCGAAAGAACTGACGACGCCAACGCTCGTCGGGCAAACGATCTCCGACGCCATGCGCTCGGCCGATCGCGCCAGACTGCAAGCCGTCGTCGTCGCGCGCCAGCCGAGCGATCGGTATCCGAAGGACTTGGTGGTTCGGCAAGACCCGCCGGCCGGCGCGGACGTGCGCGAAGGCCGCCAGATCTCGCTCGTCGTCTCGACGGGCGTGCAAATCTACCCGATGCCCGATCTGCGCTATGAGACGCTGTGTGAGGTCAACCTCGATCTCTCGCATTACCGGCTCGCGCTCGGCCGGGTTCGGCAAGTCGACAGCTCTGAAGTTCCGGCGAACCGCGTCGTTTCCCAAGATCCGCCGCCGCTCTCATCGGTGCGCGTCGGCACGGTCGTCAACGTCGACTTCTCCAAAGGCGGACAGCAGAGCGCTCGCGTTCCGAGCTTCAGCGGGCTCACGATCGACGAAGCGCGCGATCTGGCGAAGCGCCAGCGGATCAGGCTCGGGCAAATCGTATGGACGCCGTTCGGCCGCTGGGGGGCGCCGCGCGGTGCGGTCGTCCGGCAGAATCCGTACGCCGGCGCGAGCATCGACTCGGCGGGGGCCGTCTCGCTGCAGGTGAGCGCGGGTCCGCGCGAAGCCGGGTACTTGATTCGCCAAGTTCACGCAACGGCGACCGTTCCGGAGAATCAGGACGGGAGCGCGAAGGCAGTCTCCGTACGATTAGAGGTTCGCGACGAAACAGGGACGTGGAATGTGTATAATGCGTTTGCCCAGCCGAAACAACGGCTCGACTTGAATTTGACCGTGGTCGGGACCGGCGAGCTGGATATGTACGTCAACAACGAGCTGTTGAACTCGACGAGACTGGGCACTGAGCCGCCCGTTCAGGAGAAGCAAATCGTCGGGCCGCCGCCGATCGTCGTGCACCCGGCGACAGCCAAGCCGGCGCCGCCGAGAGGGGCGCCGCTCCTCCCGCCGATGCCGGATTCGACGCCGTGATCAAGGTCGCGCCCTCGCTGCTCTCCGCCGATTTCAGCGCGATCGCCGAGCAGATCGCGGTGGTCGAACGCGCCGGCGCCGATTACTTGCACCTCGACGTTATGGACGGTCGATTCGTTCCGAACATCACTTGGGGGCCGAAGATCATCGGGGATTTGCGGCGCCTCTCAGCACTGACCTTCGACGCGCACCTCATGATCGTCGAGCCGGAGCGCTACGTCGATCAGTTCCGAGAGGCCGGGGCCGACATCATTACCGTCCACGTCGAAGCGTGCGTCCATCTGCAGCGCACCCTCGCGCACGTCCGTGCGCTTGGCGCGAAGGCGGGCGTTGCCCTGAACCCGTCGACGCCGGTAGCGTCGTTGCAGGACGTCATCGGCGATCTCGATTTGATCTTGGTGATGAGCGTCAATCCGGGGTTCGGCGCCCAATCGTTTCTGCCGGTCGCGCTGCGAAAACTGCGCGAGGCGCGCGCGTTGATCGACGCCGAGAACCCATCGTGCGAACTCGAAGTCGACGGCGGCGTCGGGCGTGAGAACCTTCGCGAGGTCGTCGCAGCCGGAGCGAACGTGATCGTCATGGGCTCGAGCATCTTCGGTGCCGCCGATCCAGGCGCTGAACTGCGCGTATTGCGCGCGCTAACCAGCTGACGGAGGAGGCGCTGATCGCGGCGCTGCGCGCGATCGTCGAGCAGCCACATCGGGGCGGCGAGCCCGGGCCGCCTCGAATTCGCCTGGGGATCGGGGACGACGCCGCCGCCTGGCAGCCCTCGCGCTCGCATCTCTCCGTCATTACGAGCGACGCGCTGGTCGACGGCGTTCACTTCCTCGGCGAGAAGATGGCTGGAGGCGCCGCCGGTCACCGCGCGATGGCCGCGAATCTCTCCGATATTGCCGCGATGGGAGCCCGTCCGATCCTCGCGACGGTCGTTCTCGGTCTGCCCCCGTCGATCGACGAGCGTTGGATACTCGACTGCTATCGCGGGATGCAAGCGCTCGCGGCGCGGCATGCGACCAGGATCGTCGGCGGCGACATCGTGCGCGCACCGGCGACGATTCTCTCGATCACCGTCGTCGGTGAAGTTTCGCCGTCGCGGCTCAAACGACGTGACGGCGGAAAACAGGGCGACGTTCTCGCCGTGACGGGGCCGCTCGGGGCGAGCCGCGCCGGCCTCGAATTGCTGCGACGTTCGGTCGATGTCGACGGTGTTGCACGCGAGCGCGCTATGGACGCGTTTGCCACCCCGGAGCCGCGGGTCGCCGAGGGCCGCTGGTTCGCCGCATCGCGTAACGTCCACGCGATGATGGATTGTTCGGACGGATTATCGCTCGACGTCGACCGCTTGGCCCGCGCGAGCGGCTGCGGGGCGACGTTCTTCGACGTAACCGTTGCGCCGGCGGCGGCGGCTGTTGCGTCCGCGGCGGGCGACGACCCGCTACGCTACGCTCTTGAAGGTGGCGAGGATTTCGAGTTGATCGTCGCGATCGCGCCGCGTGCGTTCCGGTACCTCGCGCGGCGCTTCGAAGCGCACTTCAAACGCCCGCTGCTCGTCGTCGGAAGACTCGATGCGGAGCTCGGGTTGCGCATCCGAGAGGACTCCGAGGCGGCGCGTGAACTCGTTCCGGCGGGCTGGGATCATCTGGGATGATATCGGTCCCCATTCGACCACGCCGAATGGGGATTCGCGACGACCGTAATTCCGTCGTCGAAAACGATCGTCCCACAACGCTCGGCGAACGCGCGACGCGGCGCGTGACCCGTACGAACGGTAACTAAGATGTCGCCGGAGACGACGAGCAGCGCGCCGAGCCCGTGGGCCTGGCGACACGGATTGCGCACGGCGGTGTCGATGGCGCGTGTGGTGGGACTGACTGCCGAGACCGAACCGATACGCAAGCCGTAGCCGACGATCGCCGGCGGTTTCGTAGCGGCCACCCAGTGAAAGAACGTCGAGTGACCCGAACCTCGCGCGATCCAATCTTCGTAATAGTCGAGCGGATGCGAGCCGGCGAGGACGACCGCGTAGGCCGTCAAGGCGCAGGCGGTGGCGAGGATGGCCCAGGATCGTATCCGGTCCCACGGCAACAGGAGTGCGATCGCGACGATCGCCACGATCCAGGCCGTTCCGTGCGTCGTCGCGTCGTTGGCGAAGATGCCGGCGATACGTAAGACGCCGAGAATGGCGACGGCGAGCGCGGCGATCCCGGCGGGGATCGGGGCACGTCTGCCGAGTTCGAAGAGAAATACGCCGCCGAGTGCAAGGAACGGCGTGGCGTAGCGTAGTGACTCTCCGGTTGCCAATTGCGGCTGGGGATTGATGAAGCCGAACGGGTGCAGAAGGAAGATCAACAATGACGCGGCCGCCGCGATGCGCAGGCGCACGTCGCGAGCCAATGCGATCGAGCACAGCGCAGCCGTAAAAAGCGTCATGGTCGCGATGCCGTCGCCGAGGAGGGCGCTCCAGAGGGTGACCAGACCCGGCCACCCGTGGGCCAGGATTGTCGTGCCGAACCAATTGACGTAATAGACGCTCGCCGGCGGAATGATCGCCGCTTGCCAAAGAACGGCATCGCGAACCGCCCAGAGCGCGAGCGGCGCGATGGCGAGCAGGACGATCCGCCACGGCGGCGTCGCGAAGACGATCGCGAGGCCCGCATAGAGCCAGCCGTCCGGTTTGATGAGCGATGTCATCGCGCTGGTGCGGCCGAATGCATCGGCGACGTTCGCGCGCACCAACCACAGCGCTTCCAAGAAGAACGCCGCGAGCCAGACGTCGTTTTCGAGCGACCCCGCCTGTTCGGCGAACGTGAAACTCGAAAGGACGAACGCAGCGATCGCACCTGCGACCCAAGGGCGCACGCCGAATTCGATGCCCCATTCGTAGAGGCGAAGCCCGAGCAGCAGCAGCGCGCCGAGTCCGGCGAAGCCGACCGCGAGCGTTCCCGCCGCCGTAAGCAAGCCGGCGGCGAACAGCTCCGAACCGCCGGGATAAAACCAGTAGTTCGTCGTCGTCGTCCAGAGGGAATGTGCTTGCACCCACGACGCGGCGTTCGGTAGATGGTAGCCGAGCGAATCGCCTTGGAGCAGCGGACGTACGAGCGCAGGCCACCCGGCGGCGGCTGCCACCAGGATCGGCAACGCGAGGCCGACGCGTCGCTCGAGTGATTGTGTCGGCTGCGGCGGCTCCGCCGCGCCGCGCAACACCAAGCGAGCGATGACCAGCAGCGCGATCGCGAGCCATGCGGCGACCGGCCAAAGCAGGCCGACGAATGCAAGGGCGAAGGGAACGGCGACGCCGAGGATCAGCGCATCGCGCAATCTGTCCGCGCCGGATCCGCCCTTCGTTAGAAGCGGTGCGACAAACCAGAGGAGTCCAAGCCACAGAGCGGCGTGGATTCCCCCTAAGACGGCGTCATGCTGCGGAATGGCGCCAGGAAACCTACGTCGCTCGCTTCACGCGGCGCGAGCGCAGGCACTGCGTGCAGACGCGCATGGTTCGGTGCGTCCCCTGTTCGTTGACGCGAACCGGCTGGAGGTTCGGCAGCCAGCGGCGCTTGGTCTTATTCATGGCATGGCTGACGTTATTGCCCGCCATCGGACCCTTTCCGCACACATCGCAACGCTTGGCCATCGTCTTACTCAACCTCCCGGAAAAACAACCTGCCCACTATACTATGGGCCGTCCTCCGACGCAACGACCCAGGCCGAAGGCCCGCTTCGGCTCTACAGGAGACCGCCCTTGGCGTTCGTAACGGCCCGGGTCGTGGACGTGACGACCCTCGATGGCCGCGCTTTTGGCAAGTTCGTCGCCGCCGGGACCTACTTCTTGCGGAAGTATCGCGGCGTCCTCGACGACCTCAACGTCTTCCCGGTTCCCGACGGGGACACGGGTTCGAATATGTACCTGACCGCCCGCTCGGCGCTCGCCGAGCTGCACAAGGTGCGCGGCCGGCCCCTTTCCGACGTCGCAGCCGCCGCGGCGCACGGAAGCCTGCTTGGCGCGCGCGGTAACTCGGGCGTTATCCTCTCGCAACTCTTACGCGGCTTTGCGCACAACGTCGAGCGCCGGCCGTCGATCGGCACGGTCGGTCTCGCCCGGGCGATGCGCGAAGCCGTCGGCGCGGCGCGGAAAGCGCTCGTCAAGCCGGTCGAAGGGACGATCATCTCGGTTGCTTCCGCTGCGGCCGACGCGGCATCCAGCCTCGGCGAACGCGACCACGACATCATGCGCGTCGCCGGTGGGATCGTGCGGGCCGCGGCCGCCGCGGTCGAACGAACGCCCGAACAACTGCCGGTATTAAAGGAAGCCGGGGTCGTCGATTCGGGCGGAGCGGGGCTCGTCTACTTCCTCGAAGGGATTCTCCGTTTTCTTCCCGGCGTGACGACGCCGGCGACGGCCTTCCCGCGGCGGGCCGAGCGCAAGCGTTTGTTCATGACGCAGCACGTCGTCGGTTGCAACAAGTATTGCACGGAGTTCGTTCTTGAAGATGCGACGATCGAAAACGACGCGTTGCGCGATCTGCTCGCACCCTGCGGCGACTCGATGCTCGTCATCGGAATCGCTCCGACGCTCAAGGTTCACATTCACACCGCCGAGCCGAAGAAGGTTCGCTCGCTGGCGGCGGTTCACGGCCGCATGACGCGCGAAAAGGTCGAGGACATGGAGAGCCAGCACTCGTTGCTCGTCGTCGATCGTCCGGCCAAAGCGTTTTCGAGCGTCGCCGTCGTCTCCGGTGACGGCTTCGCGCGAATCGCGCGCGAGCTCGGCGCCGAATCGACCGTCGTCGCGCACGACGCGAACCCGAGCGTTCGGGAGTTGTTGCTCGCCGTCAACTCGTGTCTGGCCGAACCGGTCTATCTCTTTGCGAACGATCCGAACGTCGCACTCGCGGCCAAAGAGGTCGCTCGGATCGCCGAGCGCCGAACGATCGTCGTCGAGACCCGCGACGTCCCGAGCGGCCTCGCCGGGCTGCTGGAACTCGGGACCGCCGGGGACCGATTGCCGACGCCGGACGAGCTACTGAAGCGCGCCGCATGGCTTCGCGTCGCCGAGGTTTTCTTTGCCGGCAAAGACTCAAGGATCGGCGGAGCGATCGTCAAACGAGGCGCGCCGGCTGCCGGCTTCGGAGGCAAGCTCGAGGGCTGCCGCTCGATCGCCGAAGCGGTCTTGGCCGCAGCGCGCGGGCTGGGAGCGGCGGACGGCGGCCTGCTCACGCTCTTTTACGGCGGAGCCCAGAAGGAACGCGACGCGCGCCGGATACAAGCGATGGCGGCCGAGCGCTTCGAAGGTCTCGACGTCGAGTACTATTTCGGCGGACAGCGAGCGTGTGAATACGTGGTCTCCATTGAACGATAAGGGCACATCCGTGCGCGTTGCCATCGACGCGATGGGTGGCGATCTTGCGCCCGACGAGATCGTCGCCGGCGCGATCCTCGCTCAACGCGACGGGCTCGGCCACATGATCTTAGTTGGCGATGAGGCGCGGATCCGGCCGCTCGTTGCGCAGTACCACGGAGTCGATATCGAGATCGTCCATGCGTCGGAGGCGATCGCGATGGATGCCAACCCGTCGCAAGTCGTTCGCGGAAGCGACGAGACATCGCTCGGGAAGGCGATTGCGCTCGTCCGTGATGGGAAGGCCGACGCCGTCGTTTCGGCCGGGAACAGCGGAGCGTTCTTGGCGATCGCGTTGATTCGTCTGCGAACGATTCCGGGGATCGCTCGGCCGGCGATCGCCGTCGTTTTCCCCGCAAAGCAAGGCCCGGTCGTCTTACTCGACGCCGGGGCGAACGTCGATTGCCGGCCGGAATGGATGGCGCAGTTCGGTCTGATGGGTGCGGCTTATGCGAAAGCCGTCCTCGGAATCCCCGAACCGAAGGTCGGGCTCATCTCGGTCGGCGAGGAGCGCGTCAAGGGAAACGCACAGGCGATCGAAGCTGCGCTCTGCCTCGATCGCATGCCGGTGAATTTCGTCGGGAACATCGAGGGCAGAGACGTATTCTTCAATGTAGCCGACGTTTGCGTGACCGACGGTTTCGTCGGCAACGTGATGCTGAAGTTGGCCGAGGGCGCTGCGGCGCTGATCGGCGATATCGTGGTCAGCGGAATCAAGGCCGGCGGTCCGCTCACGCTCTTTGGGGCGCTGCTCGTCCGGCCGGCGCTGCGCAAAGTGCGCGCCAAGTTGAACTACGACAACTACGGTGGAGCACCGCTCCTGGGATTGCGCGGCAATTGCATCGTCGCCCACGGACGGGCGAATCGGCAAGCGATCCGCTCGGCGATCCGGGCCGCAGTGACCGAAGTCCGCGAAGACGTCGTCGGCCGCATCGGTGAGCTCGTCGGAAACCTCGATCTGCGAGAGGCGGCCCAGGAGGTCTGACGGCGACGCGACGTTCGAGCCGGACCATTGCCGCATCGGCGGCTAGCAGAAGAATCGCATAGAGCGGGGCGAACGGGGCGCGGGTGCCCGTCCGCATCGTCACCGATAGCACCGCCGACGTCGACCCCGCGCTCGCCGCGGAATACGGAATCGCGGTCGTCCCGCTCTTCGTCAACTTCGGGGACCAGCGTTTTCGCGACGGCGTCGATCTTCCGCGCGATGAGTTCTTCCGCCGAATGCGGGAAGGAAAGACGCTACCGACGACGTCTGGGCCGACGGCCGCGATGTTCGAAGGGACCTACCGGCCGATCGTCGAGGCAGGCGACGCGATCGTCAGCATCCACATCACCCTGGGTCTTTCCGGAACGATCAATGCGGCTCGCGCCGCTATGGAACGATTCCCCGGAGCGGCGATCGCGCTTGTCGATTCGCTGACCGTGAGCGGCGGATGCGCGTTGCTCGCGTTGCACGCCGCCGAACTGGCGCAACAAGGCCTTGACTCGAGCGCGATCGTCGCCGCGCTCGAACGCGATCGTTCCGTTCAGCACGGCTATTGCACGTTGCCCGATCTCTCGCACGCGGTGCGCACCGGCCGGGTCGGGAAAGCGCAAGCGGCGCTCGGCGGGCTCTTGAAGATCGTCCCGGTGTTGCGCGTCGGCGACGGCAACGTCGAGGTCGAGGCGCGCGTCCGGACGTTCGCGCGAGCGCAGGAAACGATCGTCGACGCGACGCTGCGCGACCTCGGCGAGGTTGCGAAAGCGCGGATCATCGTCGTCCACGCGCACGCGCTCGAGATTGGACGAGCGCTTTTCGCGCGGGTCAAAGCGAGGCTCGTAACGGAGCCGGCATTTTATGACCTTGCGGAAGCTGGACCGGCGATCGCGACGCATGCGGGAGAGGGTGCGGTCGGGATCTTTTCGATCGCCGGATAGCTTCCCCAATGGACGTATCGGTGACGGTCGAGCGCGGTGGACTCTACGTCCATTTGCCGTTCTGTCCGTACATTTGCCCGTATTGCGATTTCGCGAAATGGCCGATCCGTGCGCGCGAGGCGGCCGACTACTTGCGCGCTCTCGATGCCGAGATCGAAGCCGCGCCGGCTTTTTGCGCGACGACGGTCTTTTTCGGCGGCGGAACTCCCAATACGTATCCTCCGCAGACGATGGCCGACCTCACGATTCGCTTGCGCCGCCAGTTCTTAGTTCCTGACGGCGCCGAGATCACGATCGAGTTGAATCCCGATCGGCCGCTCTGCCAAGGATTCGACGCGTACCGCGCGGCTGGGATCACGCGCCTCTCGTTCGGCGTCCAATCGTTCGACGAGGCTGAACTTGCGACGCTCGGGCGCCGTCACTCGGCCGCGGACGTCAGCGAAGCCGTCACGCGCGCGCGGAACGTGGGCTTCGAAGATGTCTCCCTCGATCTGATCTTCGGCGTCCCGGGTCAGACGCTTCGGTCGTGGCAAGCGACGCTCGATGCGGCGCTCGTGCTCGGACCGACGCACGTTTCGACATACGGGTTGACGATTGAAGCGGGGACGCCGTTTGCGACCTGGCACGCACGCGAGCCGGCGGCCTTTGCTCCCGACACGCTCGAAGCCGAACTCTACGCGACCGCAATCGAACGCCTGGGCGCGGCAGGATTCGAACACTACGAGATTTCGAACTTCGCGCGGCCCGGCTTCCGCTCACGGCACAACGCAAATTATTGGGCGAACGGCACCTATCTGGGGCTCGGGGTGGGCGCCGCATCGTATCTCCGGGGAACGCGCACGACGCACACGCGCGATCTGCGGGCGTATCTCGACGCGGCGCTCTCCGGGCGCCCGATTCCGGGCAAATCGGAACGGCTTCGCGGGGCGAGGCGTGCGGGGGAGGCTGTGATGCTGGCCCTGCGCACCGCCGAGGGGGTAGAACTCGCGGTCTTTGCGGAACGGTACGGTATCGATTTTCTGTCTTTCTACGCCGCGCCGATCAGCGAGATGAGCGCCGCCGGGTTGCTCGAAACCGACTCCTCGCACGTACGGCTGACGCGCCCGGGGCGCTTTCTCGCCGACACGGTCAGCCTGGCCTTCCTGGCTCTGCCAAAAACCTAAGGTTCCTTGATGTCGACGACGATCTTACGGATGATCTTTGCCGCGGTCTTCGCGATTACCGGGTTCTTGCTCGGCCGCGAACTCTTCACGCACCTGATCTCGCTCCACGTCGCGAACCAACTTTGGTTGATCGCCCTGACGCTCGTCGTTCCGGTGCTGGGCGCGGTCGCCGGCGTCGTTCTCGCGCCCCTGGCCCAAGCGGTTTTCGAAAGCGAGCTGAATCAGGTCGAGGGGATGATCGATCACCTCACCCCCGGGCAACTGGTCGGCGGCGTCATCGGATTGCTCGTCGGTTTGGTCGTCGCATTTTTGATCAAGAACGTCGTGCTCGAGTTCGTCGGCAATGCCGGCCAGGCCGGCGGCTACGTCGCCAACGTCTTCTATATCTTGTTGAGCATCTTCGCTGCGTATCTCGGAGCGCGCGTCGGCGCGAAGCAATCGATACCCTCGATGCATGCCCCGAGCGAGAGCGAGCGGTCGCAGGAGATGGCGGCGGTCCCGAAGATCATCGACACGTCCGTCATCGTCGATGGTCGGATTCTGGAGATAGTGGAGAGCGGATTTCTCGAAGGCCCGCTCGTCTTGCCGCGGTTCGTCTTGCGCGAACTGCAGTTGATCGCCGACTCGCTCGATGCGATGAAGCGCACGCGCGGTCGGCGCGGCCTCGACATCCTGACGAAATTGCAGGAGATGACCACGCTCGAGATCACGGAGCGCGATTATGACGACGCCGGCGGCGCAGTCGATGCGAAGCTCGTGCGGCTCGCCCGCGAACGCGGCGGCAAGCTCGTCACCAACGATTACAATCTCAATCGCGTCGCAAACGTCGAAGGGGTCCAAGTCCTCAACATCAACGAGCTCGCCGGCGCGGTGAAGCCGGTCGTTCTCCCCGGCGAGGAAATGCACGTTGCGATCGTTCGCGACGGCAAAGAGGCCCATCAGGGCGTCGGATATCTCGACGACGGAACGATGATCATCGTCGAAAACGCGCGACGTTTGGTCGGCGAGGAGATCGACGTGCAGGTGACGAGCGTTCTGCAAACCGTCGCGGGCCGGATGATCTTCGCAAAGGTCAAGCGCACCTCGCAAGTCGGCGGCCCGTGAAGTTCTGTGCGATCGTGCTCGCGGCGGGTCGCGGCGTGCGTTTCGGGCGTTCCAAACAGACGATCGACGTTGCGGGGCGCCCGCTCGCGGCGTGGTCGATCGCGACGTTCGGTGAGATGACCGAACTCGAAGAGCTGGTGATCGCGGCGGAAGCCGACCAGATCGCAGACCTCGAGTCGCTCGCGCGCCGCTTCGCGCCGCGCCTCCGAACGCGGGTCGTCGCCGGCGGCGCGTCACGTCAAAAGAGCGCGCGCAACGCGCTCGCCGCCGTGCCGGACGATTGCGACGCCGTGTTCCTCCACGACGGCGCCCGCCCGCTCGTCGTTGCCGCCGACGTCCGCGCCGGGATGACGGTGGTTGCGCCGCGCATCGGTGCAGTGCTCGCGCTCCCCGTCGTCGACACGATCAAGATCGTTTTGAAGGGCGCGCGCCGGGTCACGCGGACGCTCGACCGCTCCGAATTGTGGGCCGCGCAGACACCGCAGTTCGCGACGATCGCGGATCTGCGCGAAGCGCATGCCGCGGCCGAGCGTGACGGCGTCGATGCGACTGACGACGTCGCGCTACTCGAACGGTTGGGGATGACGGTCGTCGTCGTCCCGGCGAGCGGCGAGAACTTCAAGGTCACGCTTCCGGCCGATCGCGACCGGGCCGAATCGGTTTTGCGCGCTCGCGAGCGCGAAGCGATACCGGCGCGATGAGCGTCCGGGTCGGTCACGGCTTCGACGCGCACCGGCTCGCCGAGGGCCGGCCTTTCGTCCTCGGCGGCGTGCGGATCGAATACCCGCGCGGGCCGCTCGGACATTCCGACGGCGACTGTCTGGCCCACGCGATCGCCGACGCCGTCCTGGGTGCCTGTAACCTTGGCGATCTCGGCCGTCACTTTCCCGACAGCGATCCACAATGGAAGGACGCCGACTCGGTCGAGCTCCTCGAACGCTGCGGGCAATTGGCGCGCTCGGCCGGGTACGAACTCGTCAACGTCGACGCGACGGTCGTCGTCGAGACGCCAAAACTGGCGCCGCACCTCGATGCGATGCGCGGGCGGCTCGCCAAGGCGTTGCGCATCGACCCGTCCGCGCTGAGTGTTAAAGCGAAGACGAGCGAAGGGATGGGCTACACCGGGGACGGCAGTGGGATCGCCGCGTACGCCGTCGCCGCCCTCGAACGCCTCCACTCACGATGACGACACCGAATCTCGCGAAACCGCCCTACTCGGTCGGGCTTTCGATGCCGGAGGCCGCGGCGGCGCTCGCCGAGGCGATGCAGGCGACCGGTTTGCTCGCGCTGCCGGCTCCGCCGGCCGCAGAGCGGTGGATCGGCACGTTCCTCGAGGCTTACGCCGATAGGCTGAACACCGTCGGTGACGCGCTCGATCCGGTCCGCGCGTTGCGCTCGGAAGCAGTCGTCGTCCCGGCGCTCGCGCTGGAACGGCTGCGCAATCGGCAGGTGTTGTTCTTTCTCGATACGATCGGCCAGTACGTCGACGACCAGGCGGAGTTGCGCGGGCTCCAGGTGGCGCACGACGTCGCGGAGATCGCGAAGGAGTACGGGATCGAGCGCGACGATGCGCTGTGGGCCGTGCGTCTGGCACTGACCGGAGAAGAAGAGGGCCCTCCGCTCGAGTTGCTCTTTCCGCTGCTCGGACACGATCGGATCATGATCCGCATCGGCGCGATCAATTCGCATCTCTTGCATGGGCGCGGCCTCGAGCCGATTCCGTTCGGGCCTGACGGGAGGCCGTTCGTCCCGCTGAGCGGGAAGAAACCGTCGTGAGCTTCGCATGAGCATCTTCACGGCGATCGAGGCCGACTTGAAGGCGGTGGCGGCCAAGGACCCTGCGGCGCGGGGATATTTCGACGTGATCCTGTCCTACCCCGGATTTCACGCCGTCACCGCGCATCGGTTCATCCACGAGCTGCACCGGGTGAACGTTCCGCTGCTGCCGCGCTTCCTCGCGCACATCGTCCGCTGGCTCACCGGCGTCGAGATTCATCCGGGTGCGACGTTCGGTAAGGGCATCTTCATCGACCACGGGATGGGGATCGTGATCGGCGAGACGGCCGAGATCGGTGACGACGTCACGCTCTATCAGGGCGTGACGCTCGGCGGAACGAATCTCGAGCGCGTCAAGCGTCATCCGACGCTGTGCGCGAACGTCGTCGTCGGCGCCCATGCCTCGGTCCTCGGCCCGATTACGATCGGCGAGAATGCGAAGGTCGGCGCGAACTCCGTCGTCGTGCGCGACGTCCCACGGAACGCAACGGTCGTCGGTATTCCCGCGAAGGTCATTTTGCAAGACGGCGAACCCGTGCGCGTGGCCGATCCCCAATCTTTGCTTCTCCGCCAACTAGCCGAGCGCGTCGCAGCGCTCGAAGGACGGCTCGCGGAACTCAGCGGTGGCGCCTTCGACGATGTCGCCATCTGAGCCGCAACCCCGCGGGGGGTTGCGGCTCTTCAATACGCGGACTCGCCGCGTCGAAGCGTTCGCGCCGCTGCGCGCCAATCACGTCCGCGTCTACGTCTGCGGCCTCACGCCGTCGGCCGAGGCGCATCTCGGCCACGCCCGCTCGTTCATGTTTTTCGACGTCTTGCGGCGCTATCTCGTGCATCTCGGTTATCACGTCACCTTCGTGCAGAACGTGACCGACATCGACGACCGGAGCATCGCAGCGGCGCTCGAGACCGGGCGCGATTGGAAAGAGATCGTCGAAGGGTATTTTGTATCGTTCAAGCGCTCGATGAACCGGTTGCACGTACTCGAACCGGATCACGAGCCGCGCGCGACCAAGTACGTTCCGCAGATCATCGTCATGATCGCGAAGTTGATCGACGGGGGTCACGCCTACGCCGTCGGCGACGGCGTCTACTTTCGCGTCAAGTCGTTTCCGCGTTATGGCGCGCTCTCGGGGCGCAAGGTCGATGAGTTGCTGATCGGGGCGCGAATCGCGCCGGACGAACAGAAGGAAGATCCGCTCGATTTCGCCTTGTGGAAGCTCGCGAAGCCCGGGGAACCGTCATGGCCTTCGCCGTGGGGCGACGGCCGGCCGGGCTGGCACATCGAGTGTTCGGCGATGTCGCACGAACTTTTGGGGGAACCGTTCGACATCCACGGCGGCGGATACGATCTGGTCTTCCCGCATCACGAGAACGAGGTGGCGCAGAGCGAATCGCTGTTGCCGGCGCCCCCGATGGCGAATGTTTGGGTGCACGGCGGCCTCTTGCAATTCGACAATCGCAAGATGTCGAAGTCGCTCGGCAACTTCGAGCCGCTGTACCAGTTGCTCGACCGTCACGATCCGCAGGCGATCCGCCTGCTGTTCTTGCAGACGGGCTATCGCAAGCCGATGAATTTCACCGAAGAGTCGATCGAAGGAGCGACGACCGGATTACACCGGTTGTTCGGGGCATACGATGCGTTGCGTCACGCGCCGCCCGGCCCCGCGAGCGGCAGTTCACCCGGCGAGGTTGCGGTCGCGCCGTATTCCGCGCGCTTCGCCGCCGCGCTCGACGACGACATGAACACTTCGGGCGCGGTCTCGGTCTTGTTCGATCTGGCGGCCGCGGCGCCGCAGCTGATCTGCGACGGCGCAGCGGTTGCCGCGGCGGCGTTCTTGCACGAGTCGATGGCGTTGCTCGGCGTTTCGCCGGCGCAGCGGGCGCTCGAGCCGGCGGTGACGGCGACGCTCACGCACGCCTCCTTGGTCGGCGCCGGCGACGCGACGCTGATGTTACAGGTCGAAGGGCCCGCCGATGCCGCCGAGCGGCTTCCGCTCAATACCGTCGAGCGCTTGCAGAACGATCTTGGCCCACTCGTCCAACTCGACGGTGATGCGGTCGAGGCGGTCATCGAGGTGATCGAAGCGCGCCAACTCGCGAAGATGCAAAGGGACTTCGGTCTGGCCGATCGCTTTCGCGATGCGTTGAAGAATCTCGGGATCGTGGTGACCGACGTAAAGAAGGATCGCGTTTCGTGGACCGTCGTCGGCGGCTGAGATCGGATCGGCCGCCCCGGCGGAAGGAAGCGATCGATCTCGACGACGTGATCTACGGGATCCATGCGATCGAGGAGGCGCTGGCCGCCGGCGAGCCGCTGCGCCGCATCTACGTCGGTGACGAGCGCAAGCGGGATCCGGCCATGCGGCTAGCGCTCGAACGCGCCGAAGCGGCGGGCGTTCCGGTCCGCTTCGAGAGCCGCTCGTTTTTTTCGCAGTTTCCGTATCGCGCGCATCAGAGCGTCGTCGGATACGGGCAGCCCTTTGCCTACGTCACGCTTGGCGAGGCCCTTGCGTTGGACGGAAAGGGGGACGGGAGATTGTACGTCGTTCTCGACCACATCACCGACCCGCACAACGCGGGCGCGATCATTCGCTCGGCGGAGTGCGCCGGTGCAACGGCGATCGTGCTCCCCGAACGCCGCTCGGCAGGGGTCAACGCGACGGTCCGTAAGGCCGCCGCCGGCGCGACGGCCCACATCCCGGTTGCCCGGGTCGCCAACGTCGCCGACGCCCTGCGGACGATGAAGAAGGCGAATGTCTGGGTCGCCGGAGCGACGCTCGGCGAGGGGGCTCGGGACTACACGAAGGTCGACCTGACCGGGGACCTGGCGCTCGTCATCGGGGCGGAAGGCTCCGGAATCTCGCCCGTGGTCCAAAAGGAGTGCGATTACCTCGTCCGGATCCCGATTCACGGGGAGATCGGCTCCCTCAACGCCTCCGTCGCGGCCGGCATTTTGCTCTACGAGGTCCGCCGGCAGCGGGCGGAACGACAGAAGTAGCCTTGACCGGCTAGCAGGACCCCCCTATAATTGAAAGTCGTGGTCGGCTCGACGGGCTCCGGCTCGCGATTTCGGCCAGAACGCAGGCGAGGAGAATAAAGACATGGGGGTTGCGCAGACCGCAACCGACGGCCTGGAGTACCACGACCGGGCCGACGAGGACCTGGTTTCCTCCGCTAAGGCGGGCGACAACCTGGCGATGGAGTTCCTACTCAACAAGTACAAGAACTTCGTCCGGATCAAAGCCAAGAGCTACTTTCTGATCGGCGCCGATCGCGAAGATATCATCCAAGAAGGGATGATCGGGCTCTACAAAGCCGTACGCGACTTCAAAGCCGATAAGCTTTCGAGTTTTCGCGCGTTTGCGGAACTCTGCATCACGCGTCAGATCATCACCGCGATCAAGACGGCGACGAGGCAGAAGCATATTCCGCTCAATCAGTATATTTCGCTGAACAAGCCGATCTACGATGAGGACAGCGAGCGGACGCTGCTCGACGTCATGGCCTCGCAGAAGATGTCCGATCCCGAAGAACTGGTCATCAACCAAGAAGTCTCCGAGGATATCAAGGAACGGATTCAGGAGAACCTCTCGGATCTCGAGTCGCAGGTCTTGCTCTCGTATCTCGAAGGCAAGAGCTACCAGGAGATGGCCCGCGATCTCAATCGCCACGTGAAGTCGATCGATAACGCGCTGCAACGCGTCAAGCGCAAGATCGAGAAGAACCTCGCCGAGATCGAGCTGCCGTAAGGCGGTCTTCGACGAGATCGAGTTCAAAGGGGCGCCGGCGACGGCGCCCCTTAGTAATATCAGTTTCGGTCGTCTAAACCGGAGCCGTGGGCGAATCCATCGAATCGAACGGCACATTCGCCGACGTAGCTTAGTTGGGAAAGCAGCCGATTTGTAATTGGCAGAGCGTGGGTTCGAGTCCCACCGTCGGCTTAAGAGTCGCTTCGCGACCAGGACCGGGTCCGGGGCCTCCATAATTCTGGGCGGCTGGCGGTCCGTGGCGTGGGTAGGTGGCCGAGTGGTTAAAGGCGGCAGACTGTAAATCTGCTCCGCAATGCGGTACGCTGGTTCGAATCCAGCCCTGCCCACCAGAAAAGCGCGGGCGTTACATAGTGGTAATGTCTCTGCCTTCCAAGCAGATGTCGCGAGTTCGATTCTCGCCGCCCGCTCCAAATAACTTAAAAGCCCTCGTAGCTCAGGGGTAGAGCGCGTCCTTGGTAAGGACGAGGCCATGGGTTCAAAGCCCATCGAGGGCTCCAGACTCTCTTATTTAGGAGGTCGTGATGTTGCTTTCCGAATGGGCTCGGCGTGGATTCGCCGCCGTCACGGCTTTGGCCGCGATCGTCTGCATCGTGCCGAAGGCCGCACTGGCTTCGAGCGGAGAGATGACCTGCGGCACCGTTGTGGCCTTCCAGGTCGAGTCGTTCTCATTTGGAGGAGGGACGGGTTCGGGCGAAAGCACCGACAAGGTATTTGGCGGTGCCTCCAAGCACGACGTGACGCTGACCGTCGCCAAGCGTCAGGACTCAAGCGACGCCACCCTGCAAAAGTGGATGACCGATAACGCGAACCACGACTGCAAGTTGAAGGTCGCCGCCGCTTCGACGGGCGGCGCCGGAGAGAGCATGGCCTCTCAGTTCAAGTCCGGTGAGATTGTCCTCACCAACGTCTCGGTTACGAAGATCGATGCGAACGGGACGGGGGCCGGCAGCGCGAATGCGACGCATCAGGTCGTATTCCGGGTCGGCACCGTAACCGAACCGAAATCGTCCTCCACGCCGTTACCGAAGGTGACGCCTAAGGGCTGGAACCAACTGATCAATAAGCCGACAACGGCACCGATGTAAGATTTGAGGCGCTCGCTGCCGGCGCTCAACGTGTGACGTCGGTCACCGGGCATCAATACGCCAAGAGGCGTAGCCGATACCCGGAGAATAAGGCGCTGGAAAGCCCGAGCTTTCGTAGCGGCTGTCGTTATCGTTATGACCTCTTCTTGGAGCCCAGGACATGATAGCCCACTTCTTACGCGACGATGCCGGTCAAGGCTTGGTCGAATATTGCTTGGTCATCGCACTCGTGGCGATCGTCGCCCATTCGGCGTTGGTGGTCATGGGGAGAAAGGTCAATAACACCCTGACGAACGCCGCAAACCAACTCTCCTAGGGCGACTCAAGCCACCCGTGCGCAAGCTCTCTCTTAGGACAACTCACGAAGAAACGCTCGTCAGGGTTGTGAGGCGCGTCACGGGGCGCTAACGCGGCAAATGGCGTAGCCGATACACAGAGGGAGCCATGCGCAGCAGAGCCCCAACCCGCGCGGCCATTCTTATCCATAAGAACTCTGGACATTGGTGGAACACGCAACATGATAAGCGACTTCTTACGCGATGACGCCGGTCAAGGCTTGGTGGAATATGCCTTGATCATCACACTCACGTCGATCGTCGTCATCGCAGGGTTGCAGCTCGTAGGGGCCAAGAGCAACAACTCGCTGATGAACGCGAGCAACGCCCTCTCCTAGCACGACTCAGAAAAAACCGCGCCGAAGTTCCAAGACGCATGGCTGCCGGATTTCGGCGGAGTCGATGCGTCTTTGTGTAGGTCAGGGAAGGTGCGCTCGGCGAGCCCGAAGGGCGGCAATCCCGTCGTGCGGGCGTCCGACAACGACATCGGCGTCGCGGACCCGCTTCGTTACCCAAGCGCGTGCGGTCGGTCCCGAGCGGCCGCGCTCGGCCGCGGATGCAACCCACCCGGACGTCGTTTGGAGGCTCGCGTGATAGGCGATGTAGAGCAACGCGACGACGGCGATGATTCCGAGCAGCCGTTCTTTCATCACTCACTAAACCGGGTCGTGTGCGCCTTGACGGATCATCGCTTCGGAGATGTCACGCGCGGTGCGCAGTGTCTGCGGCGTCCCCTCCTCCGCTCCGGAAGCGAGCAGCTCCGCAAGCTCTCCGTCAAAGAGTGCAGTCATCTCGGGGGCAGTATGCATCCCGTGACGCAAGCGTTGTGCGATCATCAAGCGGTAGATTCTGTCCGTCGCAAGATCTTCCATGTAACCGTCGAGCAGGCTCGCGCCCTTTCCGTTGAGGCAGCCGTTCCGGTACCGTATAACGGTGCGCACCGCGGCTCGCGTTCCCTCTATAGTCGTCTTGCCGGTCCCGGTGACCGACGGGCGGAGATCGGGATGCCGATCGAAGCCGGGCTTATAGCTCGAGACCTGATTCGGCGCCGGGAATTGCGCGACCGCGATCGCGTTTTGGTCGGGATGACCGGTCCACGCGCCGTCCATCCCGCACATCGCTTCGTTCTTCTTGTCTTCGGCCAGGACCCGAAGCGCGCGCTCGTTGAGTTCGGGATCTTCACGGCTGGGGAAAAGCGCGGTCATGCCGCCGACCGCGAGCATCCCGTGTTTGTGCGCGATCGAAGGAATCAACGTCCGCAGGTTCTGGAAGAACGGGACGTCGTGCGGGATCGTGTTTCGATCGGGCAATATCCACTGCTTGTCCGAGAACGTGTAGTCGATCAGGCTCGCCATGTAATCCCAGCGGCCGAGATCGAGTCCGAGGAGATGCTCGCGCAGGTTGAACGCGAACTCCTCGAGTTGGTAGCCGAGCGGATGGGCTTCACAGAGCGCCATCGCCTTGAATTCATCTTTTGGGCGCCCTTTGAGCGTGGCCAGGGCTTGGAGAACGTCGCGCCACCACAAAGCTTCCTCGGCCGATTCAGACTTCGGAATGTAGGTGCAAAACGGGTGACGCAAGCGGCTTAGGTCGAGCCGGAACACCAGGAGCGCCAGATCGAAGAGCGACGCGGAGGTGAGCTCGCCCGGATAGACGCCGGCCTGCGACATGTGCAGGCCCCGCACGCGCGTCCAGAGGACCGTCGCCGACGGCGCGATTCCAACTTTCTGACCGCGCTTCTGATCGTCGTACGTCAACTCGCCATAGAGCGCCGCGATGACATTATCGAGCGCGAGCATCACGTGATCCCACTCGTTGACCATCGAGTCTTCGAGATCGAGCATGACGCCGGGCGCGCCCGAGTTGAGCATCTTGACGACCAGGTCGGCTTCGTCCGCTGGGCCCGTCATTTGATTGCGTTGATCTTGGCACCACGCCGGCAATACGATCTTCCAGTCCGTCGTCGTCGCCGCGGAGGGCGGAAGATAGTTGGGAAGGTGGCCTTCGTGTGCGCGCGCGAGAATGGCCTTGCGCTGCGCCGCCAGCTCCTGCTGACGCGGGGTGAACTGCTCGTGCATGGGCCGATAGAACGCCGCGAAACCGGCCGGCAGGTCGCGCTCGATATCGAAATCCGGCGGCGCGACGTTCATGGGCGGCAAGAGGCGCGAAGCCAGGTTCACGGGGGGTCCCTCCATCGACGGCGCTCGTCCTAGTGACGAGCGCTATCTAGATGGGATTCGCCCGGAAGCGATTCCCCCATTTTCGTATCGTGCGAAGTTTTTGTCCGGCGCCGGCAGCGCGGCGCGGATGCAGACGGCGACGATCGCGATGAGGCCGAGCCATGTCGGCAGTCGCGCCAGATCGAACGCCAGGACGTCCCAGGTGGCGACGCTGTGCACGTACAGACCCCAGCTCGCCTCGGCGAGGGCGCGCGGATCGTAACTCGCCGCGAGCGCCTGGGCCGGGTCGGGGATCCGTTGCGTGACGGATGCGGCGATTGCGATGAGGTAGAAGCTCGCGAGCGCGGCGCCGAACGCGATCGCGAGCGGCCTGCGATCGACGAAAGCCCAGACGACAAACCCAACCGCGACCGCGGCGAGGGTCGGAAAGAGCGCACCGAGGCTCGAGAATTGCGCCCACGGGACCGCGAGCGAGGCGAGCGCGATTCCGAGCGGTAGGCGAGTCGATGGAACGCGCGCCCATAAGAGTAGCGCGCAGGGGAGGGCCGCTGCGGTTTGCACGACGTGCGAGAACGGTCCGCCGAACAGGACGAAGGCGACCGGTAGCGCCGCCAACAACCCGGCGCCGGCGCGGCGCGCGACGACAGGCGCGAGCAAGACGCCCGCGGCGAGCATCGCGAAATAAGACGCGTCGCCCAAACGCAGCGCAAGCGCGTCGCTCGCGCCGAAGCGATACGCGATGTTCGTCAGGCTCAACTGACGGTTGCTTGCGATCTCGGAGACGGCATGGGCCGGCAAGACGCTGCGCACGTACTCGACGTTCAGATTCCAACCGGCCGCGATCAACGAGAGCGCGAAGCAGGCGGCGGCGGCGGCGACCAATGGAAGCCGCGTCTGCGGACGCCACGCGAAAAATGCGAGTGCGGCGGGAAGGGCGACGTGCGGTTCGAGCATTCCAATGACGAGAGCGGCCGTCGCTGCGCGGTCGTGTCCACGTTCGACGAAATAAGCGGCGAGCGCGATTGCTGCGACGGCAATCGGCGCGATCTGACCGAGGGTCCAGCCCGCGAACCCGTCGACGAGCGAGAATGCGGCGATGAGCCCAACGAGCGGCAATCGCGTGACTTGACGAAGCGCCCACACCGTCAGACCGAAGGCTGCAAAGAGGATGAGACTCCACACAACCACCGCGGTTTCGTATGGGAGATACGCCAACAACCGAAACGGGGCGAGCGCATAGGGCGGCAACGGCGCCGGCGCGGCGAGATGCGGGATTCCGCGGTTGAGCCAAGTCGCGCGCGGCGCGCGTTCGCACGCGCCGAGCGGCTCGTTTCGATAGGGGTCGGCGCCGCGGTCGAGTGCGACTCCCGCACAGTAGAAGGCGTTGAAATCCCGCATCAGCGCCGGGGGACGCGTCTGCGGCAGAAAGACCAAGAAGGCCACGACGGCGATGGCGCCTGCCGCGACCACGAGTCGCTGTGCCGGCCGGCCGGGGGAGCTCACCCCTCAGTCATCGGCGCTACCGCCGGGTTTCGGAACCTTCAGCGGGCTGCTGGGAGCTCGACCGGCGTGACGAGTGGGCGCCCTTCGAGTTCGGCGAGGAGGTTCTCGGCGGCGAGCCGAGCCATCCGCTCGCGGGTTTCTTCGGTCGCGCTCCCCATGTGAGGCGTCACGACCACGTCGTCGCGCCCGAGGAGGGGATGCTCGGGCGGGAGCGGCTGAGGATCGGCGACGTCGAGGACGGCGGTCGCGATCTTGCCGCTCTCGAGCGCGCGCAGGAGCGCTTGCGTGTCGACGATCGGGCCGCGCGCGACGTTGACGAGCGCCGCCGTGGGCTTCATTCGCGCAAACGCGGTATCGTCGAACAGGCCGCGCGTCGAGTCGTTGAGCGGAACCAGAATGACGACGCAATCCGCCTCCGCGAGGAGTCGCTCGAACGGGAGAAACGTCGCCCCGGTGACGTCGTCATCAGCGCGCCGGCGCCGATTCGAATAGACGATGCGCATTTGGCTCGCTAACGCGCGCCGAGCGAGCGCGCTCCCGATTTCGCCGAGGCCGACGATCCCGAGCGTCGCGCCGGCGAGGTCGTGCCCGAACGGCGCGTGCGAGTTCGTCCAGCGACCGGAGCGCACCCAATTGAAGGCGACGGCCAAACGCCGTTGCGCGATGATGACCAGGGCGAACGCAAGATCGGCGACCGCTGCGACGAGCGCGCCGCGCGTGTTCGTCAACGCGATGCCGCCCCGCGCCAGCGCGGCGAGGTCGACGTTGTCGTAGCCGACCGAAACGCTCGCGACAATGCGCAGATGCGGCGCCATCGCGACCGTCGCAGCGTCGACCTTCACGGCAGAGTTGACGAGCAATCCGGTCGCCGTGGCGAGCACCGCCGTCCACGCGGGGCGCGGAAGGTCGCTCACGTCAGTGACGTGCGCATGCTCGCGCAGGCGTTCGAGGACGGCATCGGAGACATGCGTCGTCACGACGACGTGCGGATCGATCTTGGCCACGGTGTTGCGCAGTTTATTACCAGGGCGATGGAACCTCCAGCCGGTAATGGGCGGCATGAGCGAAGGCGGCCCGCTCGCCGGGGTGCGCGTTCTCGAGTGTTCGACGATGATCGCCGCGCCGACGACCGCCGCGACGCTCGCCGACTTTGGCGCCGAGATCATCAAGCTCGAGCGCCCCGGAATCGGCGACACGGTGCGCCGTTTCGGCGCCCAACGCAACGGTCAGGGATTGTATTGGAAGGCGCTCGCGCGAAACAAGAAGAGCGTCGCGCTCGATTTCCACACGCCCAAAGCGCAGGAGCTCTTGCTGAGCTGGCTTCCATCGTTCGATATTCTCATCGAGAATTTTCGCCCGGGAACGCTCGAGCGGTGGAACCTCTCGCCGGATCGATTGCTGCAAGCCGCGCCGCACCTGGTGATCCTGCGCTTGACCGCGTTCGGACAGGAGGGGCCATATCGCGATCGCGCCGGCTTCGGAACCCTCGCCGAGGCGATGACGGGAATCGCCTCGGTCTCGGGTTACGACGATCGGCCGCCGCTATTGCCGGCGTTTCCACTTTCCGACATCATGGCGGGGCAGGCTGCCGCGGCGGCGATTTGCGCAGCGTACAGCCGCCGCCTCAAGACCGGCCGCGGCGAGGTCATCGATTTTGCGATCTACGAAGCGGTCATGAAGCTCGTCGAATTGCAGTTGACCGAGTATGCAGCGAACGGAACGTTGCACCAGCGGCGCGGCAACCGGCTGGAAGACACCGCGCCGCGCGGCGCCTACCGCTGCAACGACGGCTCGTGGGTCGCGCTCTCGGGGAGCACGCAGGCGGTCGCCGAGCGGGTGCTGCGCACGATCGGCGGCGAGGAGCTCGTCTGCGATCCACGCTTCCGCAGCAACGGCGAGCGCGTTCGCAACGGCGAAGCGCTCGACGCGCTGATCGAGGCGTTCTGCGAGCGGCGCCCGCGGGACGAGGTGATCGCGATCTTCAATGAAGCCGGCTGCGCCGTCGGGCCGCTCGAAACGATCGATTCGGTCTTCGAGAATCCGCAGATCGCGGCGCGCGGTTCGCTCGTCCGCGTGGAGGATCCCGACCTCGGACCGCTCTGGATCAACAACGCCTTCCCGAAGTTCCGGGAGGCCGGCGCCCCGGTCCTGACCCCCGGCCCTTCGGCCGTCGGGGCCCACACCGCCGAGGTCCTCGAACGCGAACTCGGCATCGGTGGTGAGGAGTTACGAGCGCTCGCGCAGCAAGGTATCGTGGGACTCGCCAGCACACCGGAAGCAGGACCTTCGCCCGAACCATAAGTTTCCCGACGCCCGCAGCAAAGGCTCAACGCATGTCAGTTTCTCGCCAAGGCTTCGTCGCCGGAACCGCCGCGACGTTTGCAACGATCGGTTTCGTCAAAGCCGCAGCGGCGGCGGAGTTCGACCTCAAGTGGGGGGTCGACGTTCCGCCCGAGCATCCGATCACCGTCCGTTCCGTCGAGGCGTTCGCCCGCATAAAGGCGCAGACGAACGGCCGCGTCTCAGTCAAGACGTTCCCCGCGAGCACGCTCGGCTCGGATCCGAACATGGTCTCGCAGCTGCGGAGCGGTGCGCTCGAGATGTTGGCCCTGCCGGGGGCGTTTCTCAACGATCTCGTCCCGATCGCCTCGATCGAGAACCTCGCCTACGCGTTTCCCAATCGCGACGCCGTCTTCCGCGCGATGGACGGCGATCTCGGGGCGATCATCCGTGCGGCGATCCAAGACAAGGGGATGTACGTCTTCGACAAGATTTGGGAGAACGGATATCGGGAGATCACGACGTCGACGAAGCCGATTCGCAACGCCGGCGATCTTGCCGGCCTCAAGATTCGCGTCTCGCCCGGGAAGATCCGCATCGACACCTTCCAGTCGCTCGGCGCCTCACCGACCCCGATCTCGCTGAGCGAACTCTACACCGCATTGCAGACGCACATCGTCGACGCGCAAGAGAACCCGCTGATCCTGATCAACCAGCAGAAGTTCTACGAAGTCCAGAAGTACGTCTCGCTCTCGAACCACATCTGGTCCGGCTACTGGACGCTCGTCAACGCGGACGTGTGGGCGCGCTTCCCGGCGGACATTAAAGCGATCTTCACACGAGAGATGAGCCGGGCGGCGCTCGAAGGGCGCCGCGACAACCTCTTGCTCAACGAGTCGGTCGCCGACCAATTGCGCCGTCGGGGGATGAAGTTCAATGACGTCGACGTGAACTCGTTCCGCGATAAGCTGATCTCGGCGAAGTACTACGAGCGGTGGCGCAAGGAATTCGGCGAGAAAGCCTGGGCGGCGCTCGAAAAGTACGGAAACAAGTTGGCGTAACCGGCGATCCCATGACGGCCGGAACGGACGCCCCGAAGGTTCTCGCGGTCACCGAGCTTTCGCACGGCGCGGCGCGGCTGCGTTTCCGCCGTCCCTGGGCGGCGGCGATCGATCGCGCCATCGGCGCGGTCATCGAACCGATCGCGGCGCTACTGGTCGCCGCCGAAATCGTGATCCTCGCGAGCGGCGTCTTCATGCGCTACGTCGTGCGCAGCCCGCTCGTGTGGAGCGACGAACTCGCGACGATCTTGCTGCTCTGGCTTGCGATGCTCGGCTCGGTGATCTGCTACCGGCGCGGCGAGCATATCCGGATGACGGCGCTGCTTCGACGCGTCTCCCCGTTCGTGGCCGCCGTCATGGACGCGGTCAGCTCGGTCGTCGTCGCGATCTTCGTCATCGAATTGATGCCGGCCAGCCTCGCGTTCGTCAAGATGGAGCAGATCGACGTCACGCCGGCTCTGGGCATCCCGAGTTCCTACGTGGTCATGGCGATCATCGTCGGGCTCTCGCTCATTTTGATCCTGGCGCTTCTCAAGCTCAGCGAGGCCCCTCCCAAGGCCGTGGCGATCGCGATCGGGCTCGGCATCCTCATTTCGGCCTCGGCCTGGTTAGCGCGCCCGCTCTTCGCGGATTTGGGCAACGCGAATCTGGTGATCTTTTTCGTGGGGCTCGTCGGGATCTGCGTTGCGATAGGTGTCCCGATCGCGTTCTCATTCGGGATCGGAACGCTTTCGTATCTTGCGATCACGACCCACGTTCCGCTGAGCACGGTCGTGAGCCGGATGAACGAAGGAATATCGAACCTGGTCTTGCTCGCGGTTCCACTCTTCATCTTCCTCGGCCTAATCATGGAAAGTTCGGGGATCGCGCGAAGGCTGGTCAACGCGCTTGCCGCGCTCGTCGGCCACCTGCGCGCCGGCCTCAACATCGTGCTCGTCGCGGCGATGTATCTCGTCTCCGGTATCTCCGGCTCGAAGATTGCCGACATGGCGGCCGTCGCCCCGGTCCTCTTTCCGGACATGGAGCGCCGTGGCCACAAGCGAACCGAGATGATCTCGCTCCTTGCGACCTCGGGCGCGATGGCGGAGACGATCCCGCCGAGCCTCGTGCTCATCATCATCGGCTCGGTGACCGGAGTCTCGATCGGCGCGCTGTTTACCGCCGGGCTCTTGCCGGCTCTCGTCTGCTCGATCTTCTTGATCGGGGTTGCGTACTTCTTGTCGGTACCGCACGGTGGCGTGGCAGCGAAAAGCGTCTCCGGCGGCGACATCGCGCGCGGGATCTTCGTCGTGCTCCCGGGTTTGGTGTTGGTGCTTCCGCTATTCTTCGTTGCGTTCGTCGCCGACGTCATCATCCGCATCCCGGCGTTGTTCGCCGTCTGGTTCGTCGAGCGGCTCATGCCGAGCGCGGTTCGCAACGTCGCGAAGAAGACGGTCCACGTTCCCTGGCTGATCGATCGCTTCATGGAGCGAGTCATCCACGGTTTCGTCAAGCGTCGGCGCGGCGGTGAAATCGGTTGGACGATCTTCGTCGCGCTTCCGGGGCTCGCGCTCCCGGTCTTGATCCGCTATTTCGTCGTCAGCGGGATCGCCACCGCGACCGAGGTCAGCGTCGTCGGGATCCTCTACACGTTGCTCGTCGGATTCCTGATCTACCGGCAATTGGACTGGCGGGTGCTCTATCCGGTCCTGCTCGACACCGTTTCGCTCGCCGGCGCGATCCTGTTGATCATCGCGACCGCGACGTCGATGGGCTGGGCGTTGACGCAATCGGGCTTTGCGCAACAGCTGGCCGTCATCTTGGGGCATGCGCCGGGCGGAGCGATCGGGATCATGCTGCTCTCGATCGTGATGTTCGTCGTCCTCGGTTCGGTGCTCGAAGGGATCCCGGCGATGGTCTTGTTCGGGCCGCTGCTCTTCCCGGTTGCGAAGGCTGCGGGGATCAACGAGGTCCACTACGCGATCGTGGCCGTGCTCGCGATGGGCGTCGGACTCTTCTCGCCGCCGCTCGGCGTCGGCTTCTATGCCGCGTGCGCGATCGGGAAATCGAATCCCGACGATGCGGTCGTTCCGATCCTGCCCTATCTGGCTGCGCTGATCGTGGCGCTCGTCGTCATCGCCCTCGTCCCCTGGATCTCGCTTGTGTTCTTGCCCAAAGCGACGATGTAAGGACCCCCACCGCGCCGGCGCCGTGAATAGGGTATCCTAGGGGCATGATCTCCCGTCTTGGTTTCCTCGCCTGCGCCGGCGCCGTGGTCCTCATCCCGCTGCCGGTGCGCGCCGCTTTAGATTGGAAGACCGTGTCGAACGACGAATGGCGTAAGCGCCTGAGCCCCGAGCAATACGCGGTGCTGCGCGAGCATGGAACGGAATCGCCGGGGTCGAGCCCGCTCGAGAACGAGCATCGCGCGGGGACCTACGCGTGCGCCGCCTGCGATCTCGCGCTTTTTTCATCGAAAACCAAGTTCGATAGCGGAAGCGGTTGGCCGAGCTTTTACGAGCCGTTGCCCCATGCGGTCGAAACCTCGAACGATTCGAGCCTCGGCATGCAGCGCAACGAGGTCCATTGCCACCGCTGCGCCGGCCACCTCGGCCACGTCTTCGACGACGGTCCGAAGCCGACGGGGCTGCGTTACTGCATGAACGGCGTCGCGCTGCACTTTCATCCATCGAAGGCATAATGTGCGCCCGAGACGATTCGAACGTCCAACCTGAGGCTTAGGAGTCCCCCGCTCTATCCAGTTTGAGCTACGGGCGCGCGCCGGACCATGCTTTGACGGCACTTACACTTCACCCCGCAGCAACCGCGCCCGGCCCGCGTAGTTCGCGC